>JGI24023J19991_10000077_pt1 | contig 60231 bp, 56 predicted proteins | sample Cruoilmetagenom1_FD_19991 | JGI IMG/M metagenome (IMG submission 19991)
CACCAACGGCCCATGACGGGATTGACGCGATTGTGGAAGCCGCCGTAAAGCGCTATCAACGTCGAAACGGCTTGACGCCGGACGGTGTTGTGGGCCAACACACCCGGGCCGAACTGAACATCTCCGTTGAACGACGGATCACCCAAATGCAACTCAATATGGAACGCTGGCGCTGGCTCCCGGACAGTCTCGGTGACCGATACATCCTGGTAAACATACCCGCCTTCGAATTGTGCGTCGTTGAAGCAAACACACGAATCGACAGTATGCGCGTCGTTGTCGGCAAAAAGCGCCGACAGACACCCGTCATGTCCGGCCGAATGACCTACTTGGAGATCAACCCCTACTGGAATATCCCGCAGAAAATTGCCCGCAAGGATATCCTGCCCAAGATCATCAATGACCCTGCTTATTTGACCCGGCAGGGCATCCGGGTGTTTGACAGTTGGGATCGTCAGGCCCGGGAGCTGGATCCGGCCGGCATAGCGTGGGAGACTATATCGAAGCGGTATTTTCCCTTCCGTCTGCGTCAGGACCCCTCGATTTATAATGCGCTGGGTCGGGTCAAGTTTATGTTCCCCAACCCTCACAGCATTTACATCCACGACACACCCGGAAAAACGCTCTTCGATCATCGGGAACGGACGTTTTCATCCGGTTGTGTACGGGTGGAAGCGCCAGAGGCGCTGGCGCAGTACTTGCTGAGCGAACGGGGGTGGGATCGGGCCCGACTGGAATCCGCCATCGACCGGGGTCAACGGCGAACCATGTTGCTTACCCGTCCGATCCCGGTTCACCTGGTCTATTTTACCGCCTGGGTGGATGATCATGGGCGGGTAAATTTCAGGAAAGACATATATGAGCGGGACCGGCGCCTGCTGCTGGCCCTCAAAAAGGACACGTCGGATCTTATTTTCTGTGGCAACGAGGCGGAAAAGCACCGTCTGCCGGCGACCTACGCCGCTACAACAATAAGTCCCAACGCAAGCGCCATCGAAGCGACAGACCACCCAATGACCGGGATCTGATGCTGAAAATCGTTTCAATGCCGGCCTTCCGGATCGGCAGCAGAACATTGACGTCGAGTCGCATTCCAACAGCGCACATAATGTTGACCGCCGACCCGAACCATGGCGGGCGGTTCAATTACGCAATCATCATGGCAGTCGGGACATTGATCGCCGAAGGCACACCCATCGGGAAGCGGTGCACGCTGCGATCCAGCACCCACTTGGGGCGACCAGCCGACCTCGGTGGTTTCAGGAACCGCGGCCAAAAGCCTGAGGGTATAGGGATGGCAGGGATGATCGAAAAGATCGCTTGCCGGCGCCGATTCCACGATGCGGCCTCGATACATCACGCAGACGTGGTCGCAAATGTAGCTGACCACGTTGAGGTCATGCGAGATAAAAAGGTAGCTTAATCCCAGCTCCGCCTGAAGATCTTTGAGCAGATTGATGATCTGCGCCTGGATGGAGACATCCAAGGCCGAGATGGGTTCGTCGCAAAGGATCAGTTGGGGAGAGACGCTCAGCGCCCGGGCAATGCCCACCCGCTGACGCTGACCACCGGAAAATTCATGGGGATAGCGACCGGCACTGGCCACCGGCATGCCCACCATTTCCAACAGCTGCCGAATCCGCTTTCGTTGGTCGGATTTACCTTTGATCCCTGCCATGCGAACACCATCGGATATGGTTTGGGCCACCGTCATCCGTGGATTGAGAGAACTATACGGATCCTGGAAGATCATCTGAATCTGTTTGCGCAGAGGCTTGAAGGCGCGCTCGTTCAGCACGGTGATCTCCCGGCCGTCGAATCGAACCGTGCCCCCGTCAGGAGTCAACAACCGCATGATCAGTCGCGCCACTGTGGATTTGCCGCAACCGCTTTCCCCCACCAGACCCAGTGTTTGTTTCGGCTGAATCTCAAGATCCACACCGTCCACAGCGCGCACACAGCCGCCCACCTGCTGAAGAAAGCCTCGTCGCACCGGAAAGTATTTTTTTAACGCCTCCACGCGAAGAAGGGGTGTCACTTTGGAAATCATGCGCGTGTCTCCTCGGCCCGACCTCGAGCGGCAAAGAGGATGGGGCAGCGAGCGTGGTGCCCCTTTCCATAGTCGCAAAGGGCGGGGAACGCGTTTTGGCAAGACGGTTCACAGTATTCACAACGCGGATGAAACGGACAGCCCATTGGCCTGTAGGCCGGATGGGGGACACTGCCCGGAATGCTGTAGAGGCGCCGACCACGTTTTTTTTGGGTGGGCAGCGCATTCAGAAGCGCCACGGTATAAGGGTGCCTGGCGTTTCCAAAAATGATGCCGGTGGTGCCTTGTTCCACCACCACACCCGCATACATCACGTATACCTGATCGGCAATGGCCGCCACCACACCCAGATCGTGAGTGATATATTGGATGGCCATATTTTTTTCCTGCTTCAGTTTTTTCAGAAGGCCCAGGATCTGGGCTTGTACGGTGACATCCAGTGCCGTGGTAGGCTCGTCGGCGATAATCAGGTCCGGCTCACAGGCCAGTGCCATGGCGATCATTACTCGTTGGCGCTGTCCTCCGCTGAGCTGGTGGGGGTAATCGCCCAGACGCCGTTGCGGGTCCACAATGCCCACATCGTCCAGGAGTTGGTTCACACGGCGACGGACCGCCACCTCCGATACCCGTTCATGGGCCAAAACCGCCTCGCCAATCTGATCACCGATGGGAAACACCGGATTCAGTGAGGTCATGGGCTCTTGAAAAACCATGGCGATGCGTTTACCGCGCAGGGCACGCAATTCAGCCGCTGGCATATCCAACAGACTTCGGCCGTCAAAGGTAATTCGACCGTCTGCAATGATTGCCGGAGGCTGTTTGAGTAACCCCAATATAGCCAGGGCGGTCACCGTCTTTCCGCAGCCCGATTCTCCCACGATGCAGACCGTCTCCCGGCGGTGGATTTGAAAATCCATACCATCCACGGCCCGGGCCACGGGACCGTCGCCTGTAAAATGGACCTTCAGGTTTTCCACCGCAAGTAATATATCATTCGATCGACCCATAGTCCTCAACATTTTGTGTTTGTATTGCCGGGTTTATCGTTTGTGGGTTTCGGCATCCGGCCTTATCCGGACCACCCGGCGGAATTCAGCAGGGGTCGGTTTCGGCCCTCTCCGAAGGTCGCCTAATTGCGTTCCCGCAGCTTGGGGTTCAGTATATCCCGCATGCCTTCACCAAAGAGGTTAAATGCCAGCACGACAATTAAGATCGCCACGCCCGGGGCGAAGGTCAGCCAGGGGGCATCAAAAATAAAGGCCTTTCCGTCAGACAAAATGTTACCCCATGTGGCGTGGGGGGGGGGGACGCCGAAACCCAAAAAACTCAGCCCCGCTTCGGTGAGCATAGCCGAAGCAATGCCCAAGGTTGCCGACACCAGCACCGGCGCAACGGCGTTGGGCATGATGTGGCGAAAGATAATGCGGGTGTCGCTGATACCCAAGGCCCTGGCCGCGGCCACAAAATCCTGCTCCCTTAATGATAGAAATTCGGCACGCACGAAACGGGTGGTTCCCATCCAGCTGGTCAGCCCGATAATAACCATGATGTTGTAGATGCTCGGCGGCAGCAAGGCCACCACCGTCAGAATCAAAAAGAATGAGGGAAAGCAGAGCATGATGTCCACGGCACGCATGATCAGGGTGTCCACCTGCATGGTGGGCAGGGCTATCCACTTCAGGCAGACGGGTAAAGGTGACACGCGGCGGTCGTGCCGTTTTTTCCAGAGCCATCCGGCGATGGCAACAATCAATAGAACCGCTGCTGCCGACAATATCTTTTGAAAGGCCAGTACGATGGCCAAAACCAACAGCAGCCAGAAGAGAATATGTCCCGACTGAATGTACTGCCGGCCGTAATAACCGGAAATTCCCCCAAGAAGGATGCCGATGCCAACGGCAATGCCAACGGCCACAAACCCGACGGTTAGTGATACCCAGGCCCCCTGGAGCATGCGGGCAAATACATCCCGCCCCAGATCATCCGTCCCAAGAATATAGATCCCCAGGGCGGGAAGCTCCTCCGAGCGCAGGCTGTCGGTTTTAGGAGCCGAAAATGGTGGCCGCAGCTTTTCCTGCAAGCGCACACGGGCGGGATCCAGGATGGGATCCTTGCCGGAAGTTACGGTCAGCCCGGCAACNGCCACGCCGAAGAAAACCAGAAAAATGACCAGACCGGTCAAAGCCATACGATTTTTGCACAGCAGGTGCCATGTCTCCGCCCAGGGCGAGCGGGATGGTGGCATATGGGTTTCGTCCGTCCCCATCCGGTCGACGGGGTTGGCTGTGGTCGCCATCAGAGTTTGATCCTTGGATCCACCACCATATACAGCAAGTCCGAAATCAAGGTGCCCGCCAGCACCAATGCGGCGGTGATGAAGTTAAGCGTTAAAATTACCGGGTAGTCCCTGCCCAAAATGGCTTCATAGGCCATGCGCCCCATACCGGGCCAGGAGAAGATCGATTCGATTATCACCGACCCGCCGATGAGGCCGGGCAGTATCATTCCGAACATGGTGACAAATGGCAGCAGCGCATTCCGCAGGGCGTGCTTGTAGTAAACCGTTTCAGATGACAGTCCTTTGGCCCAAGCCGTGCGCACATAGTCCTGGCCGATAATCTCCAACATCTGACTGCGCACATACCGGGAAAGCACCGCCACACCGCCGGTGGCGCCGAGGATGGAGGGCAGCACCAGATGCCAGGTACGGTCCATGATCCGAACCAATGGAGACGCCGAAGTGACCCCGAAAGTCTCCATTCCGATCACCGGCACGTGCAGTTCGGTGACCACCAGAATGATCAGGATATAGGCAAAGAAGAAACCCGGAATGGAGATGAGCAGATAGGCCAGAAAGGTGGCGGATTTATCGTAAACCCCATCCCGCATGATGGCCGATCGTATCCCCACCGGAAATGAAAAAGTCCAGGTCAAAATGGTACCCACAACAAACAGGGGCAGGCTGTTCAGAAAGCGTTCCCAGATCTTTCCCAGCACCGGCNGATTGTCACGCCAGGAGANAATTCGGCCGGTGAAGAGATTTTTGTAAAAGAGCATGTACTGAACATGCAGGGGTTTGTCCAGGTTGAACTCCGTGCGCATGCGTTCCACCATCTCCGGCGTAAACTTGGGATTCAGCGGATCGATCTGACTGGGCTCGCCCGGTGCCAGATGAATAATCAGAAAGGAGATCACCGAGACGAAAAAAAGGGTCACGACCTTTTGAATGATGCTTCTTCCCATAAATGCCAGCATGGAGACGCCCTATCCGTCGGCCGAAAATTCGGGTGGCCGGTTCAGTTTGATCCACTGGTTGAAATGAAAGGTGTATCCGCCGGTTTTGGTGGGCACGATCGGCTTGTAGACGTTGCGGCCATCGGCTCCGGTGACCGCTCTTACAATGCGCCTGTCCAATAAAGCCGTCCAGCGGCTGATGTACAAAAACGTGTACGGCTGCTCGGCGAAAATAATTTCATGCAACCGGTGACAATAATCCACCTGGCGTTCATGGTCATACGTTTGTCTGATTTTCAAGATCAAGTCGTCGGCGTCGGGGTCGGAGAACCCCACAAAGTTGAGCTGAAAAGGGCCGCCCTGGCTGGAGTGCCAGATCTGATACAGATCAGGATCGATGCCCATGGACCAGCCCAGTATCAAGGCATCAAAATCGAGTTGATTAACCCGCTTTTGAATGAAAACCGACCACTCCAGCAGATCGGTCTCCACCTGAATGCCGATCTGCTTCCAGGCATCCTGGGCAATGGCCAGAATGGCTTTGCGCAGCGCATTGCCGTTGTTGGTAATCAGCGTGAAGGCCAGACGCTTGCCATTTTTTTGCAGATACCCATCACCGCCAAGCTGCCAGCCGGCCTTGCCCAACAGCGCAACCGCACCTTGGGGATCGTAGGGCAGCGGTGCAATGTTGCGGTTGTAAAAATCGGTCTGTTTGACAAACGGGCCGGTAATCTTTTCCCCCTGACCATAGAGCACGTAGTCGATTATTTTTTGGGTATCGATGGCCATGCCCAAAGCACGGCGGACCCGGATGTCGTCGAACGGTTCACGCCGCATGTTATAGCCGATATAGGTGTAGCCAAATGCGGTACCCGAAAAGCTTTGGAATCGCCCATCTTTCTTCAATCGCGCCACCTGGTGGGGCAAAACGCTGTAATCGTCAACCGTGCCGGCGTAGAACTCCATCTCCTGAGTCAGGGAATCGGGAATGATGCGCATCGCATATTCCTGGTAGTTGGGTGGGCCCTCCCAATAGGCATCAAAGCGTTTCAAGCGAACGTGCTGGTCCGATTTCCACTCCTGGAATACGAACGGTCCACAGCCGATGGGGTGGCGGCTGAAGCGGCTCTGCCGCATGTTGAAGTCATCCGGTTTCTGGCCCCGTTCGGTCGCCTCTTCGGCCAGGACCCGGTCGTTGAGCAGGTGAGCGGGTAGAATACCCATTCCCCATGTTGTAAACGCCGGCGAATAGAGCCGTTTGTAAACGATCCGTACGGTCAGTGGGTCGACGACCAGCACCTGTTTTACCGGCTCGTAGTCGGGGATGCGGGGAGAGAGATTCTTGGGGTCGACGATGGCCTCATAGGTGAACTTCACGTCCTCAGCCGTCAGCCCATGACCGTCGTGAAACTTGACACCCGGCCGAAGATAGAACTCGATGACGGGATTGTGGGCGGTCGGGGGCATCAACGCCCTTGCTTTGGCTTTAAGCTGCGCCGAAGGCAGATCGGGTTCGGCGGTCACATCAACGGCCGGATCGAACGTATTATAATAGTCATCTCCCAATATTTTGATCAGGCGTTCAAAGAGCATCGGATCCACCCGGTCAAGCACGATGCGAACCCGTTGAGGGGCCTTGGCCCGAAGGACAACGGTCCTTATTTCCCCTCCTTCCTGAGTCGAAAAGGTGTGCGTGATATCTTCCGGAGGCAGCAAATCCACGGCTTTGACGTGCTGCCATTCCGCCGTGCGAGGATCCAGAGCGGTTCGAAGATGGGAGACCAGACCGGAAGGATCGAGTCGACCCCACCGGGCAGTGGCGGCATTTTCGTTGATGTAAAAAAAAGCATGTTCGTATATCTTCCAGCTATGGGCCACCCGGCCGCGAAACTGGAGGTTTTCATCCCGATCGATGAGACCTTCAAATACCAGCCCATTGATCTGGCTGCTTGCGCTGTCGGCGGAAAGAATGGGGTTCAGCATGGCGGCATCGCCGGATGAGGTGGTGATAAACTGCACCAGCCGATCCGGATTGCCCCGGGTCTGCTCCTCGAAGGTGGGCACCCAGAAGTAGGAGATTATCAGCACAAGAGAAACAATGGCCGGGGCTATGATGAGAAAGCGTCGTACAGTCATGGATGGTGATCTGCCTGCAGGGGTCGCGATTGCCGGCCCTGATTAAAATCATCACATGGAACGATGGTTCCGGTCTGTGCATAACGAACGGAATTCACGTTAGATTAGGCAAAAGGCCCATTGAAGTCAAGGAAAGAGATGCTGCTGATTAGGTATAAAGTTCACGATCCTTATTATGCCTTGATACACAGGGTACCTTCGTCCGAAGGCGCTTGCGCGACAGCTGACGCTTTCGGGGATGTCGGCACGCCCCCCATCGCACCGACCGGCGAAATGGCGGCAACCCCGGCGGCAACGTTGCAGCGACACTTGACATTGCCTTGTGTTGCGCCCTATTTTGAGTCGTGTATATCTCCTTGCCGCCTCATCGTATGGCCCACAATCTTAAGAAAGGATGTCACCATCCATGATCGATCAAGGATTTTCCACACCGAAGACTGAAATCGACGACCGCATCGAAAAATTCCAGCGACGGCTGATGCAGGCGGGTATCGACGGCGCCCTGATCCTGCAGAACACGGATCTTTTTTATTTTTCCGGAACCATCCAGCAGTCCCATCTCTACATACCAACGCAAGGCCGTCCGTTGCTCATGGTTCGCAAGAGTCTTCAGCGCGCCCAAGCGGAATCACCCCTGGCCACCATCATCCCGCTGAACAGCCCCAAACAGCTGATGGCGCTGATTCGGGAAAACGGCCTGAAGCCACCGGCCGTCATGGGCATGGAACTGGACGTGCTGCCGGCCAACCACTTTTTTTACTACCGCAGGCTATTTCCAGAGGTGGAGATTCGGGACGTCTCCATGGCGATCCGCAAGGTTCGGGCAGTCAAGTCCGATTATGAACTCGATCTGATCCGGCAGGCGGCGGCCTTCTCCGACCAGGTGGCGGCAATCATGCCCAACCTTTTGAAAGTGGGAATAACGGAAATCGAACTGGCCGGCCTGCTGGAGGCAGAGGCCCGTCGACTGGGCCACCAGGGCATCGTGCGCATGCGCCTGTGGGGTGCGGAAATGTTTTATGGCCACCTCATGGCCGGTCCCGCCGCCGCGGTGCCCACTTATCTGGCTTCTCCCACCGGTGGCGCAGCGGTCAGCGCGGCCGTGGCCCAAGGGCCGAGTTTCCGAAAAATCCGACGCAACGAACCGGTTTTACTGGACTATGTCTTTGCCTGGAAGGGCTACCTCAGCGACCACACGCGTATCTACGTCATCGGCCGCCCCCCGCAGATGTTGGTGGATGCCCATGGCCACATGCTGGACCTGCAGGAACGAATCAAAGCCATGGCGACACCCGGCACCGCCGCCGGCGATCTCTATGCGGCGGCCGTTGGGATGGCGGAGCAACAAGGGATGGGTGACCATTTCATGGGTGCCGGCGCAGATCGCATACGATTCATCGGTCACGGCGTAGGACTCGAACTGGATGAATTCCCCTTTTTGGCCGAAGGTCAGAAAACCGTGTTGGAAACAGGCATGGTGATCGCGCTGGAGCCGAAACTGATCTTCCCTGGAATCGGGGTCGTCGGAATCGAAAATACCCATGTCGTCACCCCCGGCGGTCTCGATCAATTGACTCACGCCGAACAGCAGATCGTATCGGTATAGGATTTTGGACGAACACAAAAAGGGAACAGAACGCATTCTGCTCCCTTCTGGAAATACGAAACTGGGAATATTATCGTTTGGAGAATTGGAACCGGGCCCGGGCGCCCTTCTGGCCGTATTTTTTTCTCTCTTTTTCTCGTGGGTCCCGTTTGACGAAACCGGCCCGTTTAAGGGAGGGCCGCAAGTCCGGATCGAAGAGAATCAGGGCCTTGGTGATGCCATGTCGCACCGCCCCGGCCTGACCGGAAATCCCGCCGCCGTGAACCTTGATCTTAATATCGAAAGCGTCCAGGTTATTGGTCAGGGTCAGCGGTTGACGCAAAACGGTCCTGGCCGTACTCACGGCAAAATACTCATCCGCGGCTCTACCGTTAACAGTGATGACCCCGGTGCCGGGTTTGAGCCATGTTCTTGCGATGGCGCTCTTTCGTTTTCCGGTAGCATAATTAAATTTTTCTGTAGCCATTAAATTCCCCAGTAATCGACCTTATTCTATGGTTTCCCGTTATACGTATCAGATGCGCATCGTTTCCGGCAGCTGGGCCTCGTGGGGATGCTGATCCCCGGCGTAAACCTTCAGTTTTTTATACAGTCTGCGGCCCAGGCTGTTTTTTGGCAGCATCCCCTTAACGGCGAAGCGGATCACGTCCTCAGGACGTTTTTCGATCAGCTTTTTTGCGGTAATGGTCTTCAGGCCACCGATATAACCACTATGGCGGTAGTAGTTTTTCTTTTCCATTTTCCTGCCGGTCAGTACGATCTTCTCGGCATTGATCACCACCACCGAATCACCCAGGTCTGCATGGGGGGTAAAAAGCGGATTGTGTTTGCCTCGCAGTATGGCGGCGATCCGAGAGGCCAGCCGACCCAGGATGGCGCCCTCGGCATTGACTACCCACCATTTATCCTGATTGTCGGAATCTTTCGCGCTGTAAGTATATTTTTTCACCGTATCAGCTCCTGTTCGTTTCTTTGAATCAGAGACTACTAATAGATAAACCTTTGGGTGTCAAGGAAAAAGTATGATCACGGCAAACGCACCCATCGCTTTGACATCGGCGAACAATTCTGCGATTAATCGGTAGCCATGAATCATCTTGAAATCGAATTAAAATTTTATTTCTCAAGTTTTGACACCCTGCGAGGCCGCCTTCTGGATCTCGGCGCAACATGCATCGGCCAGCGCTCCTTCGAGCATAATGTGCGCTACGAAACCGAAGACCGCCGGCTGTTGAAAAACAAATGTCTGCTTCGTTTGCGAACCGATCCGGACACGACCCTCACCTTCAAGTCCCCACCGCCCGAAGCCGGCACCCAATTTAAGATTTACCGGGAACTGGAAGTACGCGTCAACGATTTCGATACCATGGAGGCCATCTTGAATGCCCTGGGCTACTTTCGCTGCCAGGTCTACGAGAAATGGCGGGAAACCTGGCAGTTGAAAGAAACCACACTTTGCATGGACACCATGCCTTTCGGCAGATTTCTGGAGATCGAAGGCTCACCGGAACCGATCATGAAAATGGTCCACGACCTGGAACTGCAATGGGGGCATCGCATTCTTTCCAGCTATCTGGGCATCTTCGAGGTCCTGCGAAAAATGGAAAGGCTTGGCTTTACCGACGTGACCTTCGATAATTTTAAAGCCGTCAGCATCCCCTTCGACCGATATCGCCACCGCTTCGAAGCCGGTCATGCCGGCGACCAATAGCTTTTCAGATCCCCGCAAACCATCTCACCTGAGCATCTTCCCGTGGTCGGAACAACCAGTTGCCCCGACGTTTCCACCCGGCCCTCAAAGCAGCCGCCGACCGTCATGGTCGCAGCTTGGGAGTAGGAATATCAATGCTATAGTCTTTTTCCAAAATTTCGGCACCGGAGGCATCAAAAACGTAGATGGTAGCGGTTTTAAAGGATGAGGGATCCGTCTGCCCCACGGCCTTGATCCTTAAATCTATTAACCTGGAGATCCTGAAAGTCCAGCCATGTTTACCAGTGGGCTTGCCGTTCACCAGGGGAACATTGGGCATAGCCAGCCACGCCTTGGGATCCATCCCTTCATTTTTAAGCACCAGCACGCATCGACCCGCTACGGGTGACGATCGCGGACCGGCGTTACTAACCCGGAATGACGCCGTAAGGATCTTTTTTCCGGCGTCGTGTTTCATCCTCAGCTCACCCAATGCAACCATAGGTGGCGCCGGTACTTTTGCCGGCGTCGTCTCAGGAGCAACCTCCTGAGGCGCCTTGGCCACGGGTGCCGCAACCGGTGGGACGAATAGCGGTTTTGCGGCAGGCGGACTGACCGTGGTCGCGGGCTTGCTTTCATTTTTTCCGGCATCGACGGGGTTATCGGGAACCGGTTCGGCATCGATGATTGGAGCAGGCTTTTGTTTCGCCATCCGATCGGGTCGCCGGGGAATCAACACCCCCTTTTTTTCGATGCGGGCTTGGACCAGCACCAGCTCGGCGGCGATCAATTCATGTTCACTTTTATAGTTGGCCGCCTGTCGGTTGGCATCCGCGAGCTGATCGCGCGTGTTGCGATGGCGGACTTTTTCCGCGATCAACTGCCACCCCAGTCCGGCACATACCAGCCCCAGAAGCACCAGCAGGGTCATCATTGTCAGCACAAATCCTTTGATTCGCTTGAAAGGAATGATTTGCCCGTCGTCCGCCACCAGCAAAAGCTGCCATCGCTTTTCGGGTTTTGCCATGATCAGACTTTCCTCATCTATCGGTTAAACCGTTCCTCGGTTGAACGTTCAAGCCGGTCGCACGCGAACCCCGTCACTTCTTCCGGCATTCAGGATCCGCCGGGCGCTGCCGCCGTTCACCGAAATTTCCAGCAACCCGCGACTGCCGATAAGGGCCAGGGGGGCATGCTCAGCAACCCGGTCATAGAAAGCCACAATGCCGCCAATGGGTTTGCCGGCCAATTCCACAACCACTGTTTTACCCGCAAGCCGGCGGTTCAAGCCGTCGATGGTGGCGGCATCGATATTGGTCATCAGGTTGCCAAACCGATCCACAGCCACCACCATCCCTTCGACGCAGCCATCCGGTGAGAACCGGCACCGGGGCACCACACCGGATACAAGGGTTTGCCGATCAACGGCCGGCCCCAGTTCGCTCAACGGCAACCCGGCGGCCAAATGGGCGGCAACGGGTGCGAAAATGTCCCGACCGTGAAAGGTAGGGCTCACGTGTTTCAAGAAAAAACGCGGATCCACCACGGAGACCGCCGTGGTGACCGACTGATGGGCCAATACCCGCTCGAGCAGGCCATTATCGGGGGCCACAAAAAGGTGCCCACCGGTTTCTACGGCCAGGATACGACGCATTCCACCCACACCCGGATCCACAACGGCCACGTGGATGGTTCCGCAAGGGAAATAAGGGTATGCCGCGGCAAGGATAAATGCCCCATGCACGATGTCCCTTGGAAGGATATGGTGACTGATGTCCACGATGCGGGCATCCTGATTGATGCCGGCGATGACGCCCTTCATGACGCCCACATATTCGTCCTGGACACCAAAATCGGTGAGCAGAGTGATCAGTCTCATCTCAAAAAAGTTTCTGCTGGACGGGAACGCCCAAATGGCGATAAGCCGCATCGGAAGCCCGTCGTCCCGAGGATGTACGGATCACCATACCGATTTTCAGCAAGTAGGGTTCCACCACATCCACCAGGGTATCGGACTCTTCCTGAAGGGTGGCGGAGATGGCCTCAATACCCACCGGCCCGCCACCGTAAAAGTCGATGATGGTTTTCAGGTAGCGGTGGTCCAACCGGGTGAGGCCATGGTCATCCACACCCTCCAGCGCCAGGGCCGCTTCCACGATGGGCTTGGCGATGGTGCCATCGCCGCGAACCTGGGCGTAATCCCGAACCCGTTTGAGCAGGCGGTTGACGATGCGTGGTGTACCCCGGGAGCGCCTGGCCAGTTCCAGGGCAGCGGACGCATCGATGGCCACATCCAGCAGCGCCGCCGACCGTGTGGTGATATGCACCAGGTCATCGAGGCCGTAAAAATCGAGACTTCGAAAAATTCCGAACCGGTCCCGCAACGGTGCGGAGAGCAACCCCACCCGCGTGGTAGCCCCCACCAGGGTAAAGCACTTCAGCCGGTAGCGGTGGCTGCGGGCATGAATCCCCTTGTCGAAAACAAAGTCCACAGCAAAGTCTTCCATGGCCGGGTAGAGAAACTCTTCGACCGTTTTGGGCGTTCGATGAATTTCGTCGACGAAGAGGAGATCACCTTCCCCCAGATGTGTGAGAATCCCGATCAAGTCTCCACCTTTTTCCAGGGCCGGTCCCGAAGTCACGGTCAATGTCCCACCCATTTCATTGGCAATGATGTGGGCCAGGGTGGTCTTGCCCAACCCCGGTGGGCCGTGGAAGATAACATGTTCCAGGGGTTCGGATCTCAGTTTGGCTGCCTCGATGGCGATTTTCAAAGTTTCCACCACCTCAGCCTGTCCCACATATTCATGCAGCCGTTCGGGACGCAGGGACAGAATGTCCGGCGCCCGGTCATCCGGCTGAATGGTGCCGTCGAGTATGGCCGTGTCCTCAGAGCTATGGGTTAGAATTCGATCCGGCATCAGCGGGTCCATGGTTTGGGTCAATCATCTAAATTCAGGAGATCGCTTATTCTTGCCGCTGTCCCCGGTAGATTTCATCAAACAATTGTTCCGCGGTCGTAATGGCGCTGTTGCGCTGCATGGCGTCCGCGATCAACTGCCGGGAATCGGTGGTTTTGTATCCCAGCTGCGACACCAGAACATCCATGACCATTTGGATGAAATCTTCATCCGTCGGGGCCGGAACGCCGTTTTTCTCATGTCTGATGAGGGCAAACTTGTTCATCTTACCCTGCAGGGAGGCAATAATTTTATGGGCCGTACGATCACCGATGCCGCTCAACCGCTTCAACGTCTTGATATCGCCGCTTTCGATGGCGTGGGCAATATCCCCCACCGAGATACTCAATGCTTTTACGGCCTTGAGCGGTCCGATGGCTTCAACCGAAATAAAATACTGAAAGAATTCCTTTTCAGCCTCCAGGTTGAATCCGATAAGAACCGGTTTGGGCTGCCTCTCCGTCTGGTAGCAATAAACATACAGTGAAATCTCATCGCCGATGGCCTTTGGCGACAGGGTTTCCATCACCACCGCGGGGACAAGAATTTCGTATCCCACATGGTTCACCAGGAGCAGAATCCGGTCCTGCTCCTTTTTAAGCAATCTGCCTTCGAGGTATCCGATCATCGCTTTCCAACCCGGCAACCATGTGTCGCCATCCGCCATTGAACCCATACAATCCCTTACGGTTTCAACTTAACCCGGAACAAACCGATCAAAGCCAATCCCAGGGCATCCGAAGCATGAAAGGGTCGGATGGGCGTCGGGATGCACAAGGTGTTTCGCACCGCCCGTTCCAATTGTTGTTTGGAGGCGTTGCCGTTACCGGTGAGAATCTGTTTGGCCTGACGGACCGGCACCTCCGTTAAGGGAACACCGGACTGGTTGCCCGCCAGCAGCAGCACCCCGCACACCTTGCCCAAAACAATGCCCGACTTGGGATATTTCTCAAGGGAAAATACATCCTCAAGAACCATGAGGTCAGGTTTCTCGTCCGCCAGCACTTGGCAGATTTTGGTATAGATCCGTTCCAGTCGGCAGGCAGCTGGCTCCGCTTTGGATGTGGAAATCGAGCCATATGCATAGCCGTGAACTTTCAGCCCGCTGCCGCGAACAATACCGATCCCGGTATCCGCCAGGCCGGGGTCAATGCCAATCACCTTGAGCACGGATTAAAGCGATTCCAGTTTCTGTTTGGCGATCATAGCTTCATCCGTTCCCGGATGCTTGGCAACCAGATCATTGAGTAGCAGGCGGGCGTTGTTGGCTTCTCCGATATTTAAAAAAGATAGTCCCTGCTTCAGTAACGCCGCGGGGATCTTGTTGCCGGTGGGGTATTTCTCAATCACTTTCTGGTACTCAAGGATGGCTTTCTCATACCACTTTTCGCGGTAATAGGATTCACCGATCCAGAACTGGGAATTGTCCGCATGCCGGGATCGGGGATAGGTAGCAATCAGTTGTTCAAATCCTCTCCTGGCCGCTTCAAGATTCCCGGCATCAAAATTCTTTTTGGATTCCATATAAAGAACCCGGTCCGATGCCGGCTTGGCAACGGGCGCAACAGAAGCCATCGGTAGTTTGGGTTTCCGGGCCTGGTTGCCGTCCAGCTTCAGGTATTTGTCGATAATATCGATGCGCTTTTGCACGGCAGCGGTATCGGTGGCGATTCGGTCCATCCGCTCCCGATTCTTCAACTGGTTATCCTCAAATCTCTTGAGCTTCCGATTGAGCAGGTATTCCATCTCTTCGAGACGCCCGGAGATTGTCTGGGACGATTCCTGCTGGCGCTGAAACTGGGCGACCAACCCGGCGTACTGTCCGCGCAGTTGCATCTCATCCTTCCGGCGGCTCTGATGCAGTCCATCAACCTGGTTGGAGATATTCTCTTTCACTTCAAGCAAATCCCGATTAAGTTTTCCCAGTTCGCGGTTCTGCTTTTCCAGTTCCAGATTTCTCCGCTCCAGGGCGGAAAGGCGGTGATCCAGTGTATAGACGTCATCCTGCAACGCACAACTGCAGAGCAAAACTGCCGCTACAAGGGCAACCCATAAGGTTTTGTTATGCATGCTCACCTTCCCACGATGATGAAGTCCCATATAGAATATGCAGCAACGACTGAATTCATAGCCGATTGCTGCATATTCGGTGGGCTATAACAGGGCTGGATACGTTTCCACCCGCTCGCCGCCGGATGGATGGATCGAATGATGCGGGTTGTCAACAACCAACATTAAGCAACTTACTCCAGAACAAAAGCGGCACGCCGGTTTTTGGCCCAGGACTCTTCGTCCCGGCCCATGTCGACGGGTTTCTCCTCACCGTAGCTGATGGTGGTCAAGCGCGTATCGGATATTCCCAGGTTCACCAGAAACATTTTGGCACTTTCAGCACGGCGTTCACCCAGGGACAAGTTGTAGGCGTTGGTGCCTCTCTCGTCGCAATGCCCCTCGATGACAACGTTGGCATCCGGATTGTCCCGCAGCCACACGGCCTTTTGCTTCAGCAGTTCCTGGGCCTGATAATCCAGAGTGAAGTTGTCGAATTCAAAAGAGACATTTTCGTTGAGGAAACGATTCATGGCCATCATCATATCCCGTTCTATGGCCTCAGCTTTGAGTTGCTCTGCGCGTTCGGCAGCCAGGCGTTCCGCTTCCAGCTGTTTCTGACTTTCGATCTCTCTTTGTTTTTCCAGTTCCGCCTGACGGACGGCTTCTTCAGCGGCGGCTTCTTCGGCGGCGATTTCCGCCGCAGACGGCACGGTCGCGACGGGTTTCTTGGCACAGGAGACCGTCAACGACATGGCGGGAATAACAAACAGCATGGTCAGAATGATCCACTTTCTTTTCATCATCATCTTCTCCTCCTCCTCCTTTTTCGGGTACGGAAATAACTCATGGGTTAAAGATATTCGGGGACCACTTTGGGTTGGACTGCTCACCGGACAAGGTAAACAGGCGTCTCTGATCGGTTCCGTAAGCGGTCATCACGTATATCCTGCTTTTCCCCTCTCGCGTCGAGCTGAAAGCAACAAGGCTGCCGTCGGGGGCCCATGTCGGGGCCTCATTGGTTCCCTGATTCTCCGTGAGCTGAAAGGGCTCGCCGCCTTCGGGGTTGATGGTAAAGATGTCAATGACGCCATTATTCATGGCGGAGTAAGCGATTCTGTCTCCTTTCGGAGACCAGCTGGGCTGTGTGTTGTAGCGACCCTCAAAGGTTAGCCGTTGAACCCGGCCGGAAACGGTGTCGTATATATAAACCTGCGGACTGCCCGATCGTTTGGACACAAACGCCAAGCGCCTGCCGTCCGGAGACCATGTTGGTTCGACGTCAATCCCCGCGCTGCTTGTCAATCTTTTAATCACTTTCCCATTTCCGGTCAACAGATAAATTTCCTGATCACCGGAAAAGGAGAGGCTCGCCGCCAGTTCAAACTTGCCGGGAACCCAGGCCGGCACCGCCTGCAGGCCCGGCTTGTCGATTTTGGCGACCCTGTTTTCCCTCACATGCTGAATACGGATCTTGGGTCCCCTGTCCGCATAGGTGGTGTAGGCAATCCACCGGCCATCCGACGACCAGTCGGGAAAGAGCGAGATGCTTTTGTGGCGGGTAAATCGGCGGACATTGCTGCCATCGAATTCACACAGGAAAATTTCCTTGTGGCCGGTTCCGTTGGATACAAATGCAATCTTCGAATCGAAAAATCCGCGGCTGCCGGAAATAGCAAAAATCACCTCGCTGCAAAACCGCCGGGCCACCTGGCGGTAGTTGTCGGCAGTGCTCCGATACCGTTTTCCGACCAGCATCTTTTCCTTGATCGTGTCGAAGAGTCGAAGCTCGAATTCGGTATCGTCATCCCGAATCACCACGCTGCCGGTTACCAGCATTTCGGCACCGATAGCCGTCCAGTTCCGATAACGCAAACCGGATCCGGTGATATTCATATTCTGCGGGTCTTCAAGGAAGGCGCCCGGGTCGCTGAGGGTAAAATAGCCGGTAAAGTTCAGATAATAAGCCAGGCGCGCCGATGTGACGCTTGCCGCTGCCATCGCCGCGGGATCATGCGTGGCGGACTTAAACACCGGCACGGCAATGGGAGTCTTGCGAAGAAAAGGGTTGGAAATATCAATATAGTCGTATGGCATCGCGGCAACCGGCCAGGGCAGCAGCAGGAGTAACACAGACAAGGCAATCGTCAATCGGCGTCTAAACATATCATATGGGTCCTCGGTTGATGTTTATGGTCATTTTCGACAGATTCGTAAAGAGTCCCATATCTACGTTACGCCTCAAGCAACGTCAGGATACGATTAACGGACACCCTTGGGGGTAAACCGAATGGCCATGACCACATAAGGTTGAACCAACCGCTTGGGGTGCCTGTCCACCGGGTTGGATTTGACAATGGCCTTATACGCCGATTCGTCCAGATAGGTATTTCCGGATCGATCCGTGAAAAAGATATCCCGGATTTCGCCATCGGGCATCACCTTGAAAACGATGGCCGCCACCAAAGACTGGTCGCCACCGGCCAATTGCTCGTTAAAGGCCCATTTTTTCTGAATCTGGAATGCAATTTCGAGGCGGTACAGATCGATCATTTCGGCCGCCCGCTTCCCGTCTTCATTAAACGTTCCCACTCTTCCACCCGGTTTTCCGGATGAACGATCAGCACTTTTCCCGGATACCGTCGATCGGACGGCCTCGGCCTCACGCACCTCTTTCCTGAGCCTTTCCAAAGCGGATTTGAGTGGTTCCGGCTGAACCGTTTTTGCCTGTTCATCCATTTTGACATCCGCCGTTTTTTCTAGCTGGTCGATGGCGCGTTTGACCACCCGGGTGGATTTGAAAGTCTTTTTTTTCAGTGAAATCTTTGGCTTTGGCGGAAATTGATCAAGGACCTTGGCCGCCTTTTGGACCGGTGGTGCCGGGGTCGGCATTTTCACCACCTCAGGTTTTTTGATTTTGGGGGCCTTGTTTGCCACGGCAGACTTCTCGGCAACCTGCAGGGCGGGGTTCTTAAAGGAGACCATGCTGACATTGATCACCGAACGGACCGGATTTTCTTCAGATTTCAGACTGGGCGTAGCCACGAAGAACACCAGGAAGACCAGGTGACAGATAAAGGAGATGAGCACGGGATAGAACAGAGGCATCTTCCCATCGCCCCGAAGGTCCTGGCTGAAAGACACCGGAACGCGGATATTCTTTTTCATCACCCTTTTTTACCGGAAGCTTTACCCATGGTGGTATCGTCGAAGGGGTCGGTCACCATACCCAGTTTTTCGACGCCGGCAGCTTTGATTCGAGCCATCACACCCACGACAACGCCGTAGGACACATTTTTATCCGCCCGGAAAAAAACCTCCCGGTCCGTCTTTCCCGCAAGAATCTTCTCCAGTTTCTCTTTGAGAAAATCCATCCGCACCTGAAAATCATTGATATAGACGTTGGCATCCCGATCGATGGTCACGGTGAGGTTTTCTTGATCGGACACCATGGGTTTGGCATTCGCCTCGGGAAGCGTCACATCGACCCCTTGAACCATCATGGGTGCCGTTACCATGAATATGATAAGCAGCACCAGCATGACATCCACAAACGGTGTCACATTGATTTCCGACATGAGCCGATCACTGCCGCCGCCGATTGCCATGCCGCCTCCTTTTACCTCAGGATATCACGATCGAGAATGTTTAGAAAATCAGCCGAAAAACTGTGCAATTCCGTCTCGATCACGCGAATTTTTTGCGTAAAGTGGTTAAACGCGATCACGGCGGGAATGGCCACTGCCAGGCCGGCAGCCGTGGCCACCAGGGCTTCGGAGATGCCCGGCGCCACCACCGCAAGGCTGGCCGAACCGCGCTGCCCGATGCCTTGGAAGGAGTTCATGATGCCCCACACGGTGCCGAACAGCCCGATAAACGGCGTGGTATTGCCGGTCGTGGCCAGAAATGGGACCATCTGGGTGATACGGGTCATCTCGGTATTGATGGCTCGTCGAAGGGCCCGTTTCACGTTGTCGGTGCCGGAGAAACCCTGGCGCAAAGAGGGGGCGCACTCATGGGAACCCGCCTCATCACCCGGTTTACCGCTGGGGTTGAGTTTTCGCAGTTCGGCGTACCCGATCCTGAAGATACGGGCCACCGGGCTTCCGCCCAGCTGCTTGGCCTTGGTGAAGGCGCCAGCCAGGTCACGGCTTTTCCAGAAATAGTCGATGAAGATGTCAGATTCCCTGAATGCCTTGCGGATATACCGAAGCTTGATGATGATGATAGACCAGGACATCACGGAAAAGAAGAGCAGCAAGAGCAGGACGAACTTCACCATCAGGCTGGCGTTGCCGATAATGTGAATATAATCCATCTGGTTAGGCATCATATCCGTCTCTCCAAGAAGGTAAAGGATTGATCCGTGTCGTGGACGTCACGTTGCCCGGAAACCAACCAACAATCGGCTCGACATGGTCAATGGGTCACCACCCTTTAAAAAAGGTTTCGTATACCTATACAAGCCACCAGATGGTGTCAAGCAGTTTGACATTTGAAGGTCCGCGGTTCAAGGCTTTACGCGCAAAAAGCCCGTCCGAAACCGAACGATCCATGCAATCGTACCTTAGGCCAAAGCGGCGCTCACCTGAACCCAACATTCACCGCACCGTCGATACTGAACGGGACTCATGGTGGCTAAATTTATCTATTGACAGTAATGAGAACGCACAATATTATGACTCCCTTGGTCAATAATTCTGGCAACTACTTCAAACGGGAGGCGACGATGAACTGGATTACCGGCACGCTGGGGTCATCCATCGGGAAAAAACTGATGATGGCCATCACGGGTTTTAGTTTTTGCGGGTTTCTGGCAGCCCACCTGGCTGGCAACCTGACCATCTACGGGGGCAAGGATGCATTCAACGGCTATGCCGAGCATCTTCACGCCCTGGGACCGCTGCTGACAGTGGCCGAACTGGTGCTGCTGAGCTTGTTTCTGGTTCACGTGATTACCGGCCTGTTCCTTTTCCTGGACAATCTGAAGGCCCGCCCGGTACGCTATGCGGTGAACAAAACCGCCGGTGGCCGAACATTCGGATCCGCCACCATGCCTTACACCGGTGCCCTGATATTGGCCTTCATCATTTTTCACCTGTTGAACTTCCACTTCGTCGACAAGACAAACACCACCATATTCACCATCGTCTCCGACGCCTTTTCCAATACCGGCTATGTGGTGGTCTACATCGTGGCCATGGTGATCGCAGCCATTCATGTCAGCCACGGGTTCTGGAGCGCCTTCCAAACGGTAGGCGCCAACCAACCCAAATACATGCCTCTGATCCGCATGGTCGGCACCGCCTTTGCCGTGGTGGTGGGCATCGGATTCGGCTTTCTGCCGGTATACATTTTCCTGCTGGCCTGATGGGCCGACTGGCACGACCCCCAGGCTTCGGCCACCTTTTAAAAACATTACGGGGTTGCCCACCCCCAACCCGTCCAGAAAGGAAATACCATGGCACTTGATGCGAAAATACCCGGCGGACCGATTGCCGAGAAATGGGACCGGCACCGCTTTGACCTGAAATTGGTTAATCCGGCCAATAAACGGAAATTCAACATCATCGTCGTCGGCACCGGCCTGGCCGGCGGTTCGGCCTCGGCCACCCTGGCCGAACTGGGCTATAATGTAAAGACCTTCTGCATCCAGGACAGCCCGCGGCGGGCGCACAGCATCGCCGCCCAGGGCGGCATCAACGCCGCCAAAAATTACCCAAACGACGGCGACAGCATCTGGCGGCTGTTCTATGACACGGTTAAAGGCGGCGATTTCCGGGCCAGGGAGGCCAACGTCTACCGCCTGGCTCAGGTGAGCAACGACATCATCGACCAATGCGTGGCCCAGGGCATCCCCTTTGCCCGGGATTACGGCGGTCTGCTGGACAACCGCTCCTTTGGCGGTGCCCAGGTCTCCCGCACCTTCTACGCCCGGGGCCAGACCGGTCAACAGTTGCTGCTGGGCGCCTACAGCGCCCTGATGCGCCAGGTGGCCACGGGAAAGGTAGAGATGTTCCCGCGCCGTGAAATGCTGGACGTGGTCGTGATCGACGGCCATGCCAAAGGCATTGTCGTCCGCAACCTGATCAACGGGAAAGTGGAACGCCATGCCGCCGATGCCGTTGTCCTGTGCACCGGTGGTTACGGGAATGTGTTTTTCCTCTCCACCAACGCCATGGCCTCCAACGTGACCGCAGCATACCGTGCCTATAAGAAAGGCGCCTTTTTCGCCAATCCCTGCTTTACCCAGATTCACCCCACCTGCATCCCGGTTCACGGCACCTTCCAGAGCAAGCTGACCCTGATGAGCGAGAGCCTGCGCAACGACGGTCGGGTATGGGTGCCAAAAAATCCGGGCGACAACCGCAAAGCGGGTCAGATTCCCGAGTCGGAGCGCGATTACTATTTGGAAAACAAATATCCCAGTTTCGGCAACCTGGTGCCCCGGGACGTGGCCTCCCGCAACGCCAAGGAGCAGTGCGACATGAACAAGGGCGTCGGCGAGACCGGCCAGGCCGTTTACCTCGATTTCGCCGATGCCATCAATCGAAACGGGAAGGATGTCATCGAAAAGAAGTACGGCAACCTGTTCCAGATGTATGAAAAGATCACGGCCCAAGATCCTTACCAGACGCCCATGATGATCTACCCGGCCATTCATTACACCATGGGCGGCCTGTGGGTGGACTACAACCTGATGAGTAATCTGCCGGGACTGTTCGTACTGGGTGAGGCCAACTTTTCCGACCACGGGGCCAACCGGCTAGGGGCCAGTGCGCTCATGCAGGGCCTGGCGGACGGCTATTTTGTGCTGCCCTACACCATCGGTGGCTACCTGGACGGCAACGCCAAGGCGGACGTCACCACCGGCCACAAGGCCTTCGACGAATCGGAAAAACAGGTGACCGGTCGCATTGATCGGATGCTCTCCATCAACGGAAAACGGACGGTGGACGACTTCCATAAAACCTTAGGCCGTATCATGTGGGAATATTGCGGTATGGCCAGAAACAACGAAGGCCTTGAAGTGGCCCGCAGAATGATCCAGGAATTGCGCGCCGAATTCTGGGAAAATGTTCGTGTGCCCGGAGCCAATGCCGATTTCAATCAAAGCCTGGAGCGTGCCGGACGGGTGGCCGATTTCCTCGAATTTGGAGAGCTGATGATCATCGATGCTCTGGCGCGTCAGGAGTCGTGCGGCGGCCACTTCAACGAAAAGTTTGCAACCGAGGAGCACGAGGCCCTCAGGGATGATGACAATTTCTGTCATGCGGCGGCATGGGAGCACACAGGGGATGACCGGGAACCTGAATTTCACAAAGAGCCCCTGGAATTTGAGAACGTCAAACTTACGCAAAGGAGCTACAAGTGACAAAGACGATCAATTTGACACTGAAAGTGTGGCGCCAGAACGGACCCAAAGACAAGGGACGGTTCGATACCTATCATGCCGAGAACATATCCACCGACATGTCCTTTCTGGAGATGCTGGATGTGGTCAACGACCAGCTGACGATCGATGAGAAGGCGCCCATCGCTTTCGATCATGACTGCCGCGAGGGCATCTGCGGCATGTGCGGCTGTGTGGTGAACGGGCGGGTCCATGGCGCGGAAAAGGGCACCACATTGTGCCAGCTGCACATGCGCCATTTCGCCGACGGTGATACCATTGCCATCGAACCTTTCCGGGCGATGGCCTTCAAAGTGATCAAAGACCTTGCCGTGGACCGCAGCAGCCTGGATAAGATCATCCAGGCCGGCGGATATGTTTCGGTGAAAACCGGCGGCACCCAGGACGCCAATGCCATTCTCGTTTCCCAGGACGTGGCGGACCTGGCCATGGATGCGGCCCAATGCATCGGCTGCGGTGCCTGTGTGGCGTCCTGCCCCAATGCATCGGCCATGCTGTTCACCAGCGCTAAGGTTTCCCAGCTGGCACTTCTGCCCCAGGGAAAACCGGAAGCGGCCAAACGGGCACTGAATATGGTACGGACCATGGATGCGTTGGGGTTTGGCAATTGCACCAATGAAACGGAATGCGAAGCCGAGTGCCCCAAAGAGATCTCCATCACCAACATTGCCCGGCTGAATCGTGAATATCTCAAAGCCGGGTTATTCTCCACATCCATGTAACAAGGCGCCTGTGGCGATTTGTTCACATCTACATGTCTGTCGGAAAGCTTGGACGTAGATTGCCGGCTTTCCCGACGGACTCTCTCCTTTCCCCAAAAGCCTTTCACGATTGTTGCGCGTAGAAACAACTAAAGTTTTTCACGGGTTGACGGATATAGGCTCATAGAAACCACGCGGTGGCATCGCCTGAGCGCAAAATGCCCGATTTCTAAGGCATCTGTAATCGTTGGGAACGCCAATCACAAACCGGCTTTCAATTCGTTTGGCACATCGATCCGCCACCCGCTTTGGCTAAAAAAAACGTTCGTCGCGACGGCAATTGGATTCGACAACGGGTTGACTGATCGGATTGATCGGGATCATCTTTCGGTAAAAGGAGCACACCATGACCATTCAGGACGACGAAACTTTACAGATGTATCTAGAGGAATCGATCGAGCATTTGGCGGATATCGAAAACGATCTGCTGGCCATCGAGGAGACCGGCGTCGACATTGATGAAGATCTCGTCAACAAAGTATATCGGGCCGCACACTCCATCAAGGGTGGCGCCGGTTTCATGGGCCTGACCACCATCAAGGACCTGACCCACGAGATGGAGAGCATCCTTGGAAAAATCAGAAGCCGGGAGATGGTTCCGACACCCGAAATCGTCAATGTTCTGCTCATGGCCGCCGATACCCTCAAGGCATTGATGAACGATGTGTTCACCAGCAATGAAGTGGATATTGCCAAACATATCGATGCCCTTCAAGCCATCGCCGAAGGTAAGCCGCTACCGGTGCCAGCCAAACTGCAGCCGGATGTGGTTGCAGGCCGGACGTCCGATGGACAACCGGAAAACGATGTAAAAATGGTATCCGTTGCCACCGCCGATGCCGGCATTGCCATCGAGGCAGACCACGCCAAGGTGAAAAACCTGATCGATGAAGGCAAATTTATCTACCTGGCGAGAATCGATGTGGTGGCCGATGTGCTGGAAAAAGGCAAAATACCCGCTACCATTATCGAGGAGATGGAACAAACCGGCACCCTCATCGCTTGCAGCATTCCCCCTGACCAATTCCGGTCCATGGATTTGGAAAGAGGGCGGCCCTCGGATCCACTCATCGTTTTGTTTGCCACCATCTTAAAACCCGAAGATATCAACGTCCTGTTTGAAATCCCCAAGCATCAGATCCATCAGGTCATGCCGAATATGACAGTCCGGTGCCTCGGATCCGAATCGCCGACCCCTGTTCCAACAACGGCCACACCTGAAACGGTGAGTACCGTTCGGCCGAACCCGAATCCAGCCGCCCAACCAAAACCGTCGCCGGCCAATGCACCGGCGGAAACCCCGCCGACGATGGAGCTGAAAACAACGGCTAAGAAATCAGAAACCGAAACCAGTCTGCGTGTCCATGTGAGCTTGCTGGACCAGCTGATGACCCTGGCCGGTGAATTGGTGCTCAGCCGCAACCAACTGCTTCAATCCATGACGTCAGAAGATCAACGGGGATCTGAAATCGCCGGTCAGCGGATCGACCTGATCACATCCGAGCTTCAGGAAGCGATCATGCTCACCCGCATGCAGTCCATCGGCAACGTGTTCAACAAATTTACGCGGGTGGTCCGTGACCTCTCCCGGTCGCTGGAGAAAAAGGTGGACCTGCACATAGAGGGCAAGGATGTCGAGTTGGACAAGACGATCATCGAAGCCATCGGTGACCCGCTGACGCACCTGGTTCGTAATGCAGTGGATCACGGTATCGAGTTGCCGGGGGTCCGCCGGGGGAACGGAAAGAATCCGGTGGGTAAAATTTTCCTGAAAGCATACCACGAAGCCGGCCAGGTAAACATCGAAATCTCCGATGACGGCAAAGGATTGAACGGCCAGGTCTTGACCCAAAAAGCCTTGGAGAAGGGACTGATCAGCGAAGACCAGGCCAAGGTCATGTCCGACAAGGAGCGGACCAATCTGATCTTTCTGCCCGGTTTTTCCACGGCCGAAAAGGTCACCGACGTATCCGGCCGCGGCGTAGGCATGGATGTGGTCAAAACCAACCTGGACAAACTCGGCGGCATCATCGATATCGATTCCGAGTTGGGCAAGGGGTCGACGATCCGAATCAAACTGCCCCTCACCCTGGCCATCATCCCCTGTCAGATCGTCATGACAGGCAACGAACGCTATGCCATTCCCCAGGTCAATCTGGAAGAGCTGCTCCGCATTCCCGCCAGCCAGGTGAAGGATCGGATTGAACGGGTCGGCGATGCAGAAGTGGTCCGCCTCAGGGGAAACCTGCTGCCGCTGATCAAATTGTCTGACGAGATCGGCACCGACGCCGTCTATGTGGACCCTAAAACCGGCAATAAAAACTTGGACCGGCGCAAGACCCTGTCGGACAGGCGATCCAAAAAGAGCCCCCTGGTTACGGATAGTGATACGGAAACATCCAAAATAGAAGGCGAAAACGAGCGTGTAGAGACCGAGGCCCGTCAATCCGAAGATCGTCGTTACCATGCCACCAGTGCCTTGAATGTCGTCGTCGTGTCCACCGGCGCCATGAAATACGGCCTGGTGGTAGACGAACTGCACGACTCGGAAGAGATCGTCGTCAAGCCGTTGGGCAGGGATCTCAAGAGTTGTAAGGGTTACGCGGGTGCCACCATCATGGGGGATGGCCGTGTCGCGCTGATTCTGGATGTGGCCAACCTGGCCCAGGTGGCCGGCCTGACTTCCATCGAAGGCTCCTCTCGAGCAGCGGAAGTCGCCGCAGAAAACCTGAGGACCATCCGCGAGCAGAAGGATCGCCAGTCGCTTCTGGTTTTTCGCAGCGCCGAAAATGAGCAGTTCGCCGCGCCACTGAACATGGTGGAACGAATCGAAAAAATCAAGGCAAGCGATATCGAAAGCCTGGGAGGCAAGCGCGTCATCCGCTACCGCGGCGGTAGCCTGCCGCTGTTCTCCGTTGATGAGGTGGCAATGGTCCGCCCCCTTGCCGAGGTTGATGATCTGCTGGTAATTGTCTTTATCCTCTCCGGTAAAGAGATCGGTCTGCTGGCCATTGGTCCGGTGGATGCCGTTGAGCTTGCAATAGATGTGGACGGCCAGACCCTGAAGCAGGCCGGTATCATGGGCTCAGCCATCATCAACGACCATACCACCTTGATGATTGACGTGTACGAAATTGTTCAGACCCTGAATCCACAATGGTTTGAAAAAATGGAGGCGGTAACCAACGACGAGGGTGAGGCCGCCAAAATTCTATTTGCCGAAGATTCAAATTTTTTCCGCAACCAGGTAAAAAGTTACATGGAGGATGAGGGCTACACGGTAATCGAAGCCGAAGATGGGGCCATCGCCTGGGATCTTTTGCAGCAGCATGCCGACGAAATTTCCCTGGTGGTGACCGATATCGAGATGCCCGAAATGAACGGATTCGAACTGACCCGGCGCATTAAAACAAGCAACGCCTACGCCCATCTTCCCGTCATCGCGCTGACCACGCTCGCTGGTGAGGATAACATCGAGGAGGGACGCCAGGTGGGGATCGATGACTACCAGATCAAGCTTGATCGGGAGAATCTGCTCCGCAGTATCTGCGGATTTTTAACCAGCATGTAGATCAGAAGGAAAAAAAATGACAAGCCGAACGCTAGAAATGGCCACGTTCTACGTGGGCGACGCCCTTTGCGGCATGGACATCCTCAACGTACAGGAAATCAACAAGCTGATGGATATGACCACCGTGCCCCAGGCGCCGGATTATGTAGTGGGGATCCTGAATCTACGGGGACAAATTGTAACCATCATCGATCTGGGAAAGAAGCTCAATCTCGGAAAGTCCGAACGGAGTGACATGAGCCGGAATATCATCGTCAACGCCAAAGACGAATATATCGGTCTGCTCGTCAGCCGCATCAGCGATGTGGTGGAGGCACAATGGGACAAGGTGGAACCGCCACCGGCAAACATCGGTGGTGTCCAGGGTAAATTTTTCAAAGGCGTATACAAAACCAAAGATCGGCTTATCGGCATCCTGGATGTGGAGAAAGTGCTGTACAATGATAAATAGCGCGCCCGCCGGCAACACATCGATGACACATCCCCGACCGCTACGTGTCATGGTGGTGGATGACACCGTTCTGTACCGAAAAATCGTTAGTGATGTACTTGCCACGCTTCCAGGAGTGGCGGTGGTGGGCAGCGCCCATAACGGAAAAACGGCCATCTCCAAGCTGGCATCCCTCAAGCCCGATCTTCTCACCCTCGATATCGAAATGCCGGAAATGAACGGCATCGAAGTGCTGGATCACATTCAACAACATGCACCGCATATCGGGGCCATCATGCTCAGCTCCCTGACCCACAAGGGCGGGGCCATGACCATGAAAGCCCTGGAACTGGGGGCATTTGACTTCATTCCGAAACCCCAGTTGGCCACCATGGCGGAAAACCGGAAGGAAATTGAATCCACCATTGCCGCCATGATTCGAGCCTTCCAAAGAAGTCTCCGGGTCTCAGGCAAATTGAAACCCGCCGCGCGTCCGGGAAAAATGGCCATCCTCCCGCCACCCCGAAGGAAACCGGTCACGGCCACCCGCCCGTTACGCACATCACTGAATCGCTCCAAGTCGGAAATCATCGTCATTGGCATCTCCACCGGCGGTCCCAACGCACTGGCGAAGATGCTGCCCATGATCCCCAAAGAGATCGGCGTCCCCATTCTGATCGTCCAGCACATGCCGCCCATGTTCACGCAATCGCTGGCCAACAGCCTGGCTGCCAAATGTACCATTGCCGTCAGAGAAGCCAGACAGGGGGAACCGATTTTGCCCAACACCGCCCTGATCGCCCCCGGCGGGAAGCAGATGAAAATCGTCGCCGGTGCAGACGGAAAAAATCGTGTGGTCAAGATCACCGATGATCCGCCGGAAAACAGCTGCAAGCCCAGCGTGGACTATCTCTTTCGTTCCGCAGCCAACCACTATGTGGGGCGGGCCACCGGTGTGATCATGACCGGCATGGGATCGGACGGCACCCAGGGACTGAAACTGATGAAACAAAACGGCGCCACGATCATCGCCCAGAATGAAGCCACCTGTGTGGTTTTCGGCATGCCCAAAACGGCGGCTGAAACCGGTTTGGCGGATGCGGTGCTACCGCTCAGCCAGATTGCCGACATGATTGTTAAAACCGTCCGTGTGGGTTAACCGGCGAAAAACGAGCCACGTGGAGGCCTCCCACCATTCAGGTCAGGGAAATAGATGCTGAAAATTAAACCGGAAGAGATAAAAGTTCTCTCCAATTATATTTATAATGTATCCGGCATCAGCATTGATGCATCCAAAGCCTATCTGTTGGAGACCCGGTTCGGAAAACTGCTGGAGGAAGAGGGTTGCCAATCCTACGGCGAATTTTATCGCAAGGCCAAATCAGACACGCACAGGACGTTGGAAAGAAAAATCATCGATGCCATCACGACCAATGAAACGCTTTTTTTCCGGGACACCAACCCCTTCGAACTGTTAAGGCATAAAATCATGCCGGAGATCATCGACAACCGTTCCGGCAGGGGAATCACAAACCTGAAAATATGGAGCAGTGCCTGCTCCACCGGCCAGGAGTTATACAGTATCGCCATTATCCTCAAAGAACTCTTAAGCCGTAACCGCACCCACAAGATCTCACTCCTTGGCACCGATCTTTCCGATGCCGCCGTCGCCCAGGCCAGTGCCGGCACCTACAACAAATTTGAGATCGAGCGTGGACTTCCCCGAGAAAAACTCCATCACTATTTTACACCGGCGGGCGGCAATTGGAAAATCAAGGACGAAATCCGTGCCATGGCCACCTTCCAGCACATGAACTTGATGCAACCGTTCGTAGGACTGGGAAAATTCGACATCATTTTCTGCAGGAATGTGGCGATTTACTTCACGCTTCAGGACCGCAAAAAGCTGTTCGAAAAAATTGCGCATGCACTGTTACCCGACGGGTATCTGCTCATCGGTTCCACCGAATCGCTGACCGGAATTTGTCCGCAATTTGTCCCCAAGCGCCACTTACGTTCGATTTATTACCAGTTACAGTGACACCGAATATCAGTTACCGGGGCCAGGTGTATGGCTTGGCCGCACCACCAGGGAGAATGAAAAATGACCCTTCTCAAGATCCTTGTAGTCGATGACGATCCGGTCACCCGGACCCTGTTAGCCAAACGGTTGATCCGAGAGGCCTACACCGTGGACACCGCCGAGGATGGTCGGGTTGCCCTTGAGAAACTCGCCCGACAATTATATGATGTGGTGCTCACCGACCTGATCATGCCTGGCGGGATGGATGGCATCGGCGTTCTCGAAGCGGCCAAACGGATCAACATCAAGACGGAAGTCGTCCTGATCACGGCCCACGCCTCGGTAGACAACGCCATCGAAGCCATGAAAAAAGGGGCGGCGGATTACCTGCAAAAACCGATCAACTTCGACGAACTGTTCCTGCGACTGGATAAAATCCGAAACCTGAAAATGCTCATAAAAAATGCCCTCGACCTTGGTGAGGCCATGGATGTCACCGAAAAGAGATCCGCCGAAACCATACAGAATCTGGAGATTATGGTTGCCGGATTGAATGGACGATTGGCGACAATCAAGACGGTCCTGTTAAAGGAAGAGATGGCACCGGAAACCCGGATTCTGTTTGCTCTCGACCGCTTGAATGAATAATTGCATGCTGACTTGAATTTTCTAAAGCTTACCCATGGACACCACCACCATCATCAGCGTCATCGGCGACTATATTAATCGCTTCATTTCGTTTTTCAACGCCGAGTCGTCTATAACGAGCAGCCTGGCAGAGGCCCTGCTGGTTCTTCTGTCCGCCTTTATCCTGTGGCTGATTATTAAACGCACCCTGACCATCCTTAGAAATAAGGCCGTGCATTTCAGATGCATTCAAGTGCACGAGGAGTTGTTCGCCATCGCGCGAAAAATGGCCGGCCTTCTGCTGGTCTGGCTGGTGGGCGTGGTATGGATCGAGCTGTTTCATTTGACCATGATCGAAAGGATGTTCCACGCCGTCTTCATCATCGTCGCCGCAACACCGGTCAAATCCTTTCTTCTCATTATCCTGGAAGCCCTCGAAGGCAACCTGGCCAAACGCACGGAAACCGATCTGGACAACATCGTTATCGATCTGCTCAACAAGTTTTCCGGCGCGATTGTCTACGCCACGGCAGCGACAATCGCCCTGGACGTGCTGGGTGTCAACGTGATGCCCTTTATCGCCGGTGCCGGTGTCATGGGCGTTGCCGTGGGTTTTGCAGCCAAAGACACCCTCTCCAACCTCATCGCCGGAATCCTGCTCATCATCGACCGGCCCTTCGAAATCGGTGATCGCATCGAGGTGTGGAGCGCACCGGCCGGCAGCGCCTCCTGGGGAGATGTCGTCGATATCGGACTGCGGGCCACCCGCATCAAAACCACGGACAATATCGTGGTGATCATCCCCAACAACGAAATCATGACCCGAGACATCGTCAATTACACGATCATCTCTTCATCCATCCGGGTGCGCGTCAATATCGGCATCGCTTATGATGCCGATATGGCCAAGGCCAAGGCACTGATCGTTCAGGCGGCGCAGTCGGCTGACTGGATTTCAGCTGAACCGGCCCCCAAGGTGATGGTACGGGATTTCGGCGAATCATCGGTGAGTCTCCAGCTCAGGGTGTGGATCAAAGATGCCCGCAAGCGCATGGACACCATCTCCTTTATCACCGACACGGTGAAGACCCTTTTTGACGAAAACGGTATCGAAATCCCCTTCCCCAAGCGGGACATTACCATTGTCGACCGCCAGATCAGGTAACCCCATCACCGGAAAGAATAGCATCACAGCCGGACGCCGTTGGGAGATAGGGATTGTTCACCCATGCAGTCACCTTTAAAAAGGTGACGCCTCCCTCTTGATTATTCCACAATATCAGCGTAAAATTTATATTTTTGATTTTTCGGGAATAGTTTGATCGAAATGCAGCCATGAAACTATCCATGCGAACAGTGGCCGGTGCCCTTGATCTTCCCGTGTCTACCTTAGACCGGTGGATCCGCCAGGGGAGAATCCCCATCCAGCGCAGCGGCGCCGATGCGGTATTTACACATGCGGCGCTGAAAAAGTGGGCCGCCACACACAATTTATCATTTTCCCTGAGCGGCGAGAAGGCAGACGATCAGGCACCCGAAGCCCTCGATTCGCTGGTCTCGGCAATGAAACGGGGAAAGGTTTATCGTCGGGTATTCGGAGCGGATGCAACCGCTGCCTTGAGATCGGCCGTCGACTGCATCGACTTTCTCGCCGAGGATATCCGCAACGAACTGCTGGAAAAACTGATCGAACGCGAACGACTGGCCTCCACCGGCATCGGCAAGGGCATCGCCATTCCCCACCCCCGGGATCCGCTCTCCCGCCCCCCCGAGGCACCGGTCATCACCACCTGTTTCCTGGAACCGCCGGTCGGTTTCAACGCCATTGACGACCGCCCGGTGTTTGTTTTCTTTGTATTGATCAGCCCGACCCTCCAACATCACCTGCACCTGCTTTCCAGACTCTCCTTTTGCATCCGTGACAGGGAATTTGTGGCCTTTTTAGGCCGGCACCCCGATGCCTTGGACCTCTATTCGCACGTTGCCGGGTTTGAAAAACAGCTGGACGCCCTCTGATCATCATGAAGTCAACCGAGACCGGCAACATCCCATGATACGCCTCCTGAAAAAATTGAAATACCCGGGCCGTTGGTCCCTGTTCAGGTCCGATGACCGGTTGCTGCTCATCGTCTTTGCCGTCATCGTCGGCATTTGTAGCGGTCTGGCGGCCCTGCTATTAAACCGCAGCCTGGAAACCATGCTGGCGTGGCTGCATCACTATCGGGTTTACTGGTGGGCCATCTTCCTGCCGGCGGCCGGAGCCGCCCTCTCATCCCTGTTCCTGGAAAAAATCGTCAACGAAGGTGCCGGCCACGGGGTCCCCGAAGTGATCTACGCCGTCTCCCGCTACGGTGGCCTGCTGCGCCTGCGGTCCGGTTTTTCCCGGCTGATCTCCAGTTGCCTGACCATCGGAAGCGGTGGATCCGCCGGGCCCGAAGCCCCGGTGGTGATGAGCGGCGCGGCCATTGGATCGAACATTGCCCAGGCCTTCTCGCTCAATGACCGCCAGCGGGTGGCGCTGGTGGGATGCGGCGCGGCAGGCGCCATTGCCGCCATATTCAATGCCCCCATTTCCGGTATGGTGTTCGCCATCGAAGTCATTCTCGGCGAGTGGAGCACCATGAACATCATCCCCATCGCCATTGCCGCCGTGGCGGGAACCGAGGTGAGCCGTCTGCTCAAGGGGAACCAGATCGCCTTTGCGCATCGGATCTTCGACATCCATTTCCATGATATCCTGGCTTGCGTGGGGCTGGCCGTTTTTTGTGCGCTGGCCTCCGTCCTGCTGACCCGGGCGCTACGCGCCATGCACCACTTGTCCAAGGGCGTGGCCCTTCCCCTGTGGGTCCGCGCCGCCATCGGCGGCAGCATGGTTGGTGCCATCGGTTATCTTCTTCCCTATGTTCTCGGCGAAGGTTATCATGCCATCCACAAGGCCATCGAAGGGGGTTTCTCGGGCGGCCTGATGCTGGTAACCGCGATCGCCCTGCTCAAGATTCTGGCCACCTCACTAACTTTGGGATGGGGCGGTTCCGGAGGTATCTTTGCCCCCTGCCTGGTAATCGGTGCATTCGTGGGGTTGAGTTTTCACCGGTTCATGGCAGCGGTATGGTCCTCCGTGATTTGGGTAAACGAAGGCTGTTTTGCCCTGCTGGGTATGGCCGGCCTGATCAGCGGCATCATGCAGGCGCCACTTACGGGCATCTTTTTGGTCATCGAGATTAGCGGCGGCTACGAAGTCATCGTCCCGCTGATCGTCGTCTCAACCATTTCCACCACGCTCTGCCACTACCTGGAGCCGGCCTCCTTTTACCTCAAAGATCTGGTGGAACAGGGGCAGCTGCTGCGCCCCGGCACCGATGCCCGGGTGCTGACGGACCTGAGTATCCAGGAGCTTTTGGAAACCGACTGCATCTGCGTCCACCCCGATATGCGTCTGGCGGACTTCCTCGATATTGTCAAAACCTCTCACCGCAACCACTTCCCCGTTGAAGACCGGAAAACCCGCAACTTTCTCGGAATGATTCATCTGGATGACATCAGACCCTACCTGTTCGACCCGGCCATGCACAATGCAGTACTGACCGGCCAGCTGATGAACAGGCATGTTAAATCGGTATCCCTGCACGATGACCTGTCCGACGTACTGAAAAAAATGAATGATGACCATATTTTCAGCATGCCGGTGGTGTCGGACAACCGATTTTTGGGCATGATATCCAAAGCCACCCTGCTGGACCAATACCGGAAAGAGCTTATGGTGCAAACCGGCCGTTTCTGACCGGAAAACACGTGCCGATACCGACCTGGAAAGGTAAACGAAAAAAGGAGAAACGAGCATGGCACAAAGATTGTTTCACATATTCAGAAATACGCCCCTTGGCAGGGAGACCCTTCTCCAGTCTATCTATTTCTGCCAACAGATGGGCGTGCTGCCGACCGTCTACATCCCGGAAGCCACCAAGTTTTTAATGTACTTCGAAAATGACGTGGTTCAGGTGGATCTGGATCCGTCCTACCTCAACGATCCGGAGACCGCCCTCACGCACGCCGAGCACCTGCTGAAAGCGGCAAAAATGAAGCCCGAGCTATTTACACCCAAAAACTTCACGGCCTCCACGCTCCCCGATATCCCCACCAATTTTGAGTTCATGTGTTGTCCACGAAGCATCAGCGATCTTTCCTCGAAGATCGGTCTGGGCTACATCGGCCCGCGGGTTCGCCGCATCATCCAGGCAGCCCGATTTCCGGTGCTGATCACCAGTCCGGTATACAAGCCCTGGCAGCGCATTGCCGTCTTTTTCGGCGGATCGGCCAATGCGGTCAACGCCCTGCGACTGGGCATCCGGGTCGCCACATTGACGAATCTGCGTCTCGACATCTTCACACAGGCAGGCAAAAACGACCCTTCAAAATACCGGGCCATTGTCCGGGACGCGGGCCTGGAAAAGTCGCTGGAAAACATTCTGGAGGGGTGGACGTTTTTCGAAAAGAAGCGTTTCGAGGACAACCTTTACGACGTCCCCCACGATGCGCTGGTCGTACTGGGGGCCTATGGCCATGGAATAATCAGAGACATCATGTTCGGCAGCATGATGGAAAAGATTCAGTCAACCATCTCCAACAACCTGCTTATCGCCGGTCCCAAGTACACGGTGATCGCATGAATCGCAATGGTGTTGGCCCCTCCATGAGCCAGAAAATATTTTCCATGAATCTTGGTGTTGAGGCGGTGTCTCTCTACCTGTTGTGCTGCGCGGTGGCCGACACGGGCGCATCGATTACGCGGACAACGCTACAGGATAAATGGAACGGCAGCCAAAGCGGCCTGGAAGGGGAATTGCACCGGTTGGAAGAGAAAAACATATTATGCCGGGAAGCCCCGGGATCTGAGGAAGCCCCCGTATATCGGATGGTGGACGAAAAGAGATGGCGCTGACGATGTCGGTAACCGTCCGGGTGTCAACACCGGCACATTGATGAGTTACACCGTCAGGCTCAGGGCCTTTTTGACACAGTCTATTATTTTTTGATCCGCTGCATCGGCGTTCATTCCCGGGCAGGACGCCGCCATGGCCCGCCAGTTGCCCACATCCACCAGAATGTTGCGGATGAAAGGCCACTGTCGGCACATTTTCGGCTTTACCGGATGGATGGTGCACATCTTGTCCCAGAAAATGCAGTAACCGTCATCCCCCTGGGCAATCAGGCGTCTGCCGCCGGACGTGCAGGTGTAATGCGCCATCAACCGGTCTGCCGCCACCCCCAGATAACGGGATATCGCATCGACGTCCGTTTCGCAAAGGTAGGTACCGCCAAATCCCTTGCAGCAGTCGCCGCACCGGGTGCAAGCAAACAGTCCTGCGCAGACCGCTTCGTCGTTAGATACCATGCCGACTTTCCATCGCACGCTTCAGGGTTACCTGGTCCACATACTTTAAATCGCCGCCCATGGGTACGCCCGACGCAATACGGGTGACCCTTACCGGCATGGTGGAAAGAATCTCGGCGATGTATGCCGCCGTGGATTCCCCCTCCACATTGGTACCGGTTGCCAGAATGATCTCACGAATGCTTTCCCTTTCCACACGATCCACCAGTTCCGCAATTTTTATATCATCGGGGCCAATGCCATCCATGGGAGAAAGAACGCCTCCCAAAATATGGTACCGCCCCGTAAAGGCACCTGATTTTTCGATGGATGCCATGTCGGCCGGCTGCTCCACCACACAGACCAGGCCACCTTCGCGAGAGGGGTCATTGCATATCCGGCACAGGAGATCGTCACTGAGTGAAAAGCAACGTGAACACAGCCGTAGCTTTCTTTTCAGGTCCACAATGCTTTCGGCGAGCCGCCGGGCCTCTTCGTCCGGCTGTTGGAGAATATGCATCGCCAACCGTTCGGCGGTTTTCCGGCCGACGCCCGGCAGTCGCGCCAAACGTTTTATCAGGGTTTTAATTGAGCCGGGATAGTAGTCCATCACATGAGGCCGGGGATCTTCATGCCGCCAGTTAGTTTTCCCATCTCTCCGGAAACCATCTCCTGGGATTTGGCCAGTGCATCGTTGACCGCGGCAAGAACCAGGTCCTCGAGCATCTCCACATCATCGGGATCCACAACCTCCTTCTCAATCTTGATGGAGACCACCTGCTGGGCCCCATTGGCCACCACGGTGATCATGCCGCCGCCGGCTGTGGTCTCGACCGTTTTGCCGGCCATCTCCTCCTGCTTCCGCAGCATTTTGGATTGAAGCTTCTGGGCCTGTTTCATCATGTTTCCCATGCCTTTCATCGGCGTATCCTCTCTATTTTATTTTAATCGCTTCGATTTTTCCACTGAAAATATCCACTGCATCCGCCACCAGCGGGTGATTGAGCAGTTGCTGTTTGGTGTTTTCCGCCTCCTGTTTCGCCGTTGCCGCACGCGTGCCGTCCGCATCGCCCCTGGAAAAATCAACCTGGATCCCCCGACCGGCATGTTCACGGCAGACGGCCTCGATCATGGTCAAATTCTTTTTGACCATTTTCGTCTTGTAGTCGTTATCACGCATCACCACCGAAAAGGCCGCTTCAGACACGCCCGTCAATTGCGAGCGGGAAAGCGCTGCGGCAACGGACGGTTTGGTTTCCGCGATAATGGTAATTATCCGTCCCCAGGCATCATCATCGCCGCCACCGTGGCCTTCCGATCGGGTCGTCGCGGGATCTCCGGAGGAGAGGTGGTCTGCGGGGTCCGGAGTCGTGCCTTGAGGACCGGCAACGGGCCGGCCGGTGGAATTCGGCAAAGACGGCGTCGCGATACCGCCATAGGCTGATTGCGTCTCGACGACTCCCGGTGCCGACTTCAGCGTCGGTTCGTTCAAGAGGCTGTCCATTCGCTCGATCAGCAGATCGATGGGCAATACCGGGACAATCTGGTGAATCTTGAAAAAAACCATCTCCATCGCCAACCTGGGCTGGGAGGAATGGCGGACGGTGGTTTCGGCGTTGAACAGCAACGTAAAAACCTGATCAATAAAGCTGATGGAAACCTCATCCACCTGCCTGTGCAGGTTTTCAATTTCGTTGGGGGAAAGATCCACCAGCAGATCGGGTCGGACTTTCATCTTGATCAGCATCAGGTGGCGAAAATGCATCAGCAGATCGGCATAAAACCGTTTCAAATCCCGGCCGTTTCGGAAAACGGTGTCAATGACAGCCAATATCCGAGAAATATCTTTGGCGAAGGTCGCCTCGGAAAGATCAAACAGCACCTGACGGTCCATACCCCCCAACAGGTTCATCGCATATTCATCGTCCACCTCGCCGTCACTGCAGGCCAGAATCTGGTCCAGCAGGCTCAGGGCGTCGCGCATGCTACCGCCGGATTCACGGGCGATGGTCCACAGGTTTCCCGAAGCGATGGAGACCGCTTCGTGCCGGCAAAGGGTTTCCATATGCTGTGAGATGGCGGCCGGATCAATCCGCTTCAGGTCATGGCGCTGACAGCGGGAGAGGATCGTGATCGGAATTTTGTGAGCCTCGGTGGTGGCGAAGAAAAACATCACATGGGCCGGCGGCTCCTCCAGCGTTTTTAGCAGGGCATTGAAGGCGGCGATGCTGAGCATGTGAACTTCATCGATGATGTAGATCTTGTATCGGCTGTGGGCCGGCATGTATCGGCTATTGTCCCGAAGTTCCCTGACCTGGTCCACACTGTTGTTGGACGCACCGTCGATCTCGAATACATCCACGCCGCGTCCAGCCGTAATGTCCTTACAAGAGCGGCAGGTGTTGCATGGGGTCGGCGTCGGTCCCGATGCACAGTTCATTGCCTTTGCCAGGATACGGGCAATCGTGGTTTTACCGGTTCCCCGCGGCCCGGAGAACAAGATGGCATGGGCCACCCGGTCACCGCTGATGGCATTTTTCAGGGTCCGGGTCACATGCTCTTGCCCGATTACATCCGTAAATGTCTGGGGGCGGTATTTTCGTGCTAAAACCAGGTACGCCATTTCAACAAGATCCTCGAAGGCCGAATTGCCGCCTCAAGATTGAGGACGAAATAAAGTGAACAAAAATTGCGAAGAATATCCGTTCGTATTCAAGGCGCATCAACGATTGCATACTGGTTGTATGTGGCCGTTGATGCAACACAGAAGACGGACGGATAAACAAGCAATTGGGTTCACTTTACAAAGTTCACAATCCGTAGCATACCCCACGCGCCGTCGGGTGGCAACCCTGCCGGCCGTCAGGGTCAGGAAAAGCGGTCTGATAAAAACGGACGCGAGGGAAAAGGGGTCGGGTGAAATAGATGGTGGCGGAGAGAGAGGGATTCGAACCCTCGGTGCCGCTATAAACGACACACACGATTTCCAGTCGTGCTCCTTCAGCCAACTCGGACATCTCTCCGTATAAGGCAGACAAATTTNAATCGTTTCGGTGCAGCCNCCCCGGACCGTGAAGAAAATCGGTAATGGCGGAGAGGGTGGGATTCGAACCCACGATCCCGCTTTTGGCAGGATACCGCTTTTCGAGAGCGGGGCCTTCAGCCGCTCGGCCACCTCTCCGTTGCTCTCACAGGCACCAGCACGAAAAGGTATTCGATATCCTTTCTGCAATCGGTTTGTCAACCCTCAAATTGGACGTCCGGCAAGGTTCAAAAGGTCATGAGAAAAAAAGATCCATCCGATTGTTCTTGAACTGACCCGGCCATTTATAGTACTGGTTACGGCTTGGCATCCGACTCAACCCAAGGAAAGGAAACCACAACCCATGGCCACTGTCATCCCCTTGAAAGGGATACTTTATAATCCGGAAAAAATCACCGATGGTGCGGCGGTCACCACCCCGCCCTATGATGTGATCTCACCTGAAGAGCAGGCCGTCTTTTACGAAAGGCATCCGAACAATGTCATACGCCTGATTCTGGGCCGAACCAAACCGACCGACACCGCCCAGGACAATCCCCACATCCGATCGGCAGGCCATTACCGGCAATGGATGTCGGAATCTATTCTCAAGCGGGATGAACAGCCCGCCCTGTATCTCAAAGCCATCACCTACGCCCATGAAAATCGGGTCATTACCCGCTATGGCCTGGTTGCCCTGGTCGGCCTCGAACCCTTCGCCAAACGCATTATTCTCCCCCATGAGAAAACCTTCTCAAAAGTCCGGTCCGAAAGGCTCGAACTGATGAAAGCCACCCATTGTAACTATTGCCCAATCTTCTCATTGTATCCGGATGATGGCGGCGTGCTGAACACCCTTGGGCGGGCCGTTGACCAGTCGGCACCCGTGGTTGAGTTCATGGACGACCAGGATCACCGGCACCGGTTNTGGCGAATTCTCGATCCGGCGATCCACCGCCGGGTGGCCGAAGCCATGCAGGACAAGCGGCTGTTTATCGCCGATGGCCACCACCGTTACGAAACGGCATTGAACTTCCAAAAACACCTTCAGGAAACGGATCCGGCCTTCGACGACCGACATCCGGCCAACTATGTCCTGATGTACCTGTGCAGCATGAGCGATCCGGGTTTGATTATTCTTCCTGCTCACCGCCTCCTTAAAGCGGTCAGCGGTGATGATATGCGACAGGCGATAAAAGTATCCCGCACCTATTTCGAGGTTGCCGAATACCCCTATACACCCGATGATCGCCAACAGGTGGAACAAACCTTCCTATCGGCCCTTAATGATGGGGCGAACAGGCAGTGTATCGGTATTTATGCCAACTTGTCACCGGTCTTCTACCTGCTGACGCTTAAAGCCGACGTTATGGATCAGCTGTTCAAGAACGAATTGAATGCCTCCCTGCGGCTGTTGGATGTGACGGTGCTGACCCGGCTGGTGTTTATGAAGGTTCTTGGATTCGACCAAGCACGACTGGACAACGAACAGCTCATCGGATACGCCAGCACGGCAGCCAAAGCCCTGCAATCAATCGATACCGGCGCCTACGATGCGGCCTTTCTTCTCAACCCCACCCGGATCGAACAGGTTCAGGAAGTGGCCCGGAAAGGATTGATCATGCCCCGAAAATCCACCTATTTCTACCCAAAAGTAAAATCGGGGCTGGTAATGAACACACTGGTCGAATAGGCACGATTCCTAATATCAGGACCCTTCACAACTCACCGATTGGGCTGCCCCGCCCTGCGCTTCTCCAGACCACTCAAGCGGAAAGCATCGCTTCAATCGCTTGGGTGTAACGCCCGTCGCCATGGTACAAATAGAGCGGCGGGCCAACCGCAAGCCCCGGGCGTCCACCCTTGGTCCCCATAATCGCAACCAGCCGTGCCGACGATGCCGGTCTGGAATGGATCATCGTCAGGGTTTTTGGCTCCAGTCCCGTCGAACGCATCGCGGCCACAAGGTCCACGGTTCGTACCGACGGATAGATGATGTAAAACCGGCCGGATTGGTTCAACATACGCCGGGCGGTCAACAATACCGATTCCAGGTCGATTTTCAATTCATGCCGGGCCACGGCCCTCTGGCTGTCGGCATTGATCCTGCCGCTGCCCCGTTTACGGTACGGCGGGTTGGTCACCACCAGGTTGAGCGGCCCCTCTATATCTGCCGGCGACAAGTGGCTCATATCCTTGTCGACAATGACAATCCGGTCGGCCATCCGGTTGGCCACCACATTCTGACGGGCGAGGTGGGATAGCGTTGACTGGATCTCCACACCGATCACATGAATGTTCGGATGTCGAAACGCCAACATGATGGGAATCACGCCGCAACCGGTCCCCAAGTCCAACACGGTCTCGCCGGGTTCCGGACAGACGAGGTGGGAGAGGATAACCGAATCGATGGAAAAGCGGTAACCGGTGTTCGGTTGGTTCAGGACAATCTTTCCATCGAAAAAATGGTCGTGGGTCAGCGGTACCATGGAGTTTGAAATTTACCGTTGTTCAAGGCGCGTTTACAGAAAGTCGGATGCGGCCCATATCGGGCAACGAGCGGGCGGCCGGCGAACCGGTGTCTGGACCATACCCGTTCTACATCGGACCGACTTTAAATCTGATATCCTCAATCCGTTCGTTTTTTAGCCCCTGATTCAACTTCTCCAGCAGGTCGGCCTTCAAGAACTGAAGCTGATGCAACCATGCGGAGCCGGATACATGCACAAGCAAAAGCGACCCTTTGACGGCAAAGGGTTTCGTGTTATCCGTAATTGGCGGCCCAAGCACTTTTTCCCACACATGGGCCAGATGCATGATACCCCCGCCGCTGTTTGACCGGGATTGTTCGAGAATGGATTCCAGCACCCGGCCGATAGGTGTGAATGTTTTGTTGGGCAGACGTTTTTTCTCCATTCGGGATCGCTATCCTCGGTGCAATGGGGCCGGTATAGAGAGTGTCCACCCGGAAGTCAAGACAAACCCTTTCCCGCTACGGTAGAAATTTGGGCCCATCGACCGGATGAAGGTGGTTTTGGCAAAGCCGGTCTGAACAAATCGTCGTGTAATGATCCGCCAAATGATCAAGTGTTACCCGTTACGTGTTTGGTTATGGATGCCGTCCATTGATTTCCCTTGACTTAACCGGATGCCAATCTTAGATTAATACACGTTTGTGAATCGTATGGGGGCAGCGGTTACGAATCTATCCGCCTACATACGGAAGGCCTCGCCCTTCGCCTTAACGAGGCAATCGGTCGTAGGAACAGAGACAAAAACCATCGTGGCATTACTATTACACAAGGATAAAAAATGGCTTGGGATTGGGAAAAGTTAAACCGTCAGCATAACCAGCAAGGCGGCGTTCCACCGCAAATGGACGATATTGTCGATCAGCTGAAAAAATTCAAACCGCCGGGCGGTTCGCTGCTGATTATCGTTATCATCGTCGCATTATTGCTTGGGTACTCCGTATTTTTTACCATCGAGTCCGGTTCGGTTGGGGTCGTGCAGCGTTTCGGCAAGTTTATCAGGATTGCCGAACCGGGCCCCAACTTCAAATTGCCCTTCGGCATTGAAAAAGTCACCAAAGTTCGTCAGGACCGTGTCTACAAGGAAGAGTTTGGTTTTCAGTCCGATCGCAAGGAGTATGGGGGCAGGTACTCAGGGGGGGCGTCGGACACAGCCAACATTTCTCTGATGCTCACCGGCGATTTGAACGTGGCAGTGGTGCCCTGGATCGTTCAATACAAAATCAAGGATCCCTACGACTACCTGTTCAAGGTCAAGGATGCCAACGGTCTGTTGCGCGACCTTTCGGAATCCAGCATGCGACTGGTGGTAGGCGACCGCAGCATCAACGAAGTGATCACCAAGCGCGATGAAATCGCCGTGGAAGCACAACGGGTGCTCCAAGAGGAATTGGACAAGGCGGAAACCGGCATCAACGTGGTCACCGTGGAAATGAAGAAAACCAATGTGCCCACGCCGGTGCAAGCCTCCTTCAATGAAGTCAACCAGGCCACTCAGGAAAAAGAGAAGATGATCTACCAGGCTCGGGAAGACTACAACAAAGCCATCCCGGCGGCCAAGGGTGAGGCGGAACGGACGATCAAGGCAGCCGAGGGCTACTCCCTCGATCGGGTCAACCGGGCCCAGGGAGATGCGGCCCGATTCAATGACCAGTACAGCGAATATGTCAAGGCCAAGGACGTGACCAAACGTCGGCTGTATCTGGAATCGCTGAACGAACTGCTCCCCAAGATCAACCGGAAATTTATCGTGGATGCCGATCAAAGGAATGTTCTTCCCCTCTTGAACCTTGGAAATACGGGTGGTGAATCAAAATGAAAACAAAATTTTTGTTGGCCGTTGCCGGCCTACTGGTATTGATGCTATTTATATGTGCATATACGGTGGATGAAACCGAGCAAGTCGTGGTCACCCGTTTCGACAAGGTCCAACGAACGGTGACGACACCGGGACTGCGTTTCAAACTCCCGGTCATCGAAAAAGCCCTGGTTTTCCCCAAGAACCTGCAGGAGTGGGACGGCGACCCGGGGCAGATCCCCACCAAGGACAAGACCTACATTTGGGTGAATACATTTGCCCGCTGGAAGATCGTCGACCCCGTCCTCTTTTTCAAGACGGTGGGATACCTGAGCCGGGCCCAGCAGCGCCTGGATGAAATCATCGACCCCACGGTGAGAAACTTTATTACTTCCAATCGCCTCATCGAAGCGGTTCGAAACAGCAACCGTGAACTGGACACCTTCGAAGACCTGGGTGATGGAGACGATAGGGAGAAACCAAAAGAGAGGCCGGCCAGATTTTCTCAGGTTTACGTCGGCCGCGACAAAATCGACACCGGCATCCTGAAGCAGGCAAAACCCAAACTGTCCAATTTCGGCATCGAACTGGCGGATGTCAAGATCAAGCGGGTCAACTACGTCGAAGAGGTCAGGAAATCCGTCTACGAACGGATGATTGCCGAGAGAAAACAGATCGCCCAAAAATTCAGGTCCGAAGGGAAAGGTGAGGCCCAGAAGATCCTGGGTGAAAAAGAGCGGGAATTGAAGCGCATCGAATCGGAAGCCTACCGAACGGCCCAGGAGATCAAGGGTAAGGCGGATGCCCAATCGACAAGGCTCTACGCGAAGGCATACGGGCAGGACTCGGAATTTTATTCCTTTATAAAAACGCTGGAAGTCTACAACGAGGCACTCTCCGACAACAGCTCAATCATCCTGTCGACGGACTCGGAAATCTTCAAGTACATGAAGGGTTACAAGGGCAATAAATAAGCCGGCAAGCCCTACCGGCGATTGGGTCGGAAGGAACAAAAAGCACCGACGCGCCTCGTGTCGGTGCTTTTTTATCGGTGTCCATCACAGAAGTGTGAAGGTATCATCATTTACCCTTTCTTCTCTGATGCCGCGTTCGGGCCAACAGCTTTCGGTGCTTATGCTTGCGCATCTTTTTTCTTCGTTTCTTGATTACGCTACCCAACCGATCACCCCCATTCTTGCTAAGTTATTTGGATAAACTCGTTCTTTTATACTATCGTCCCATTTTTGTCCATGTTTTTTTGAGATCCCTATTGTATGGTTCACGATTCTAATCCATTGATCCTTGAAATGGGTTATGCTACATAAATTCAATGAAGAAAATGGGTGTCCACCCCACATTCAAGAAAGATGAGCTGACGATTGTCAACAATGCGGTCGCCTTGGCCGAGGAACTGGTCGGCAACCACTATAAAATGTCGGCAAACCAGTGGCTGCAACCGAAATATGACGTCACCACCCTGACCGACCTGACCGACTACGAAATCGTTGACGGTCCTTTTGCCCAAATCATTCGTTATGAAGGCAAACTGAAAGGCGGGGTCTTAGGATCCAGCGCATACGATTTCTACAAAATCTGTATTCAGGACCACGCCATCCTTGATACCTTGAAGGCACATCCGAAGATTGCACTCTCCCCCTTTGCCCTGTACGTGGTCACCCATGAGTTGGTCCATATCGTCCGTTTCAGCCGCTTTCTGCAGAACTTCAATGCAAGCGACATGGAAAAGCTCCTTGAAGAGCGTCGCGTACACGGAATTACCCACCACATTCTCGATCCCGTGAAGGCCCATGGCCTGGATACCGTTCTTGAATTTTACAGCAGATGGCGCCCCCCCTTCGATGAATTGATAACCATCCCCTGATTTTCGCAGGCATGTTCTTGACAAGCACGAAAGATGACATATATTAGAGCAGTCAATTCGACGGAACATCCTATTTTTTTTAGGTTTTGCACCCAGTTACAGGAGATTTGAACCATGCCGCTCTACGAATATCAGTGTGCAGCGTGCGGTAAGATCGAAGAAGTGATTCAGAAATTTTCGGACCCACCGTTGACCGCTTGTAGACATTGCTCGGGAACGCTCAACAAACTGATTTCCCAGAGCAGCTTTCACCTGAAGGGAACCGGTTGGTACGTAACGGACTATTCCAAAAAATCGACATCCACTGAGGGCGGCAAGGATTCAGATGAAGGCGGCAAGGATTCAGACAAAACAACGTCTACTGAAGAGAAAAGCAGTACCGGCGATTCCGAACTCAAAACGGCCAAAAGCAGCGATTGAATGCTCAAATCCGGACGCCGCATGATCGCCGGACGCCGTATGATCGATGGATCCAAAATGGATTGCCGATTCAAGCGGCCGTGCATGAAAATCAATCGGTGGTTTCCTCGACAAAATACAACCTCCGCTCTTTACAAATGATGACGTGTGATTAGATTATTGAATCTCTTGTTTTCCTGAAAAAAAATCATCGTGTCCGATGCGATTCATTTAAAAGTTGGGTGGCGACAACGGACCCATTTTTTATAATTAAGAGGAGTTGGCTTTTTTTAATAATCAACACAGATCTAAACGAAAAAGGAGAGAGGGAAACATGAAACTCAGGCCATTGCAGGATCGAATTCTGGTGCAGCGCGTCGAAGAAGAATCCACAACCAAAGGCGGCATTATCATCCCGGACACCGCCAAGGAAAAACCGGCTGAAGGCAAAGTCACAGCCGTTGGAAATGGCAAAGTCGGCGATGACGGAAAGCGTGTGGCGCTAGAGATCAAGGTCGACGACCGGATTCTGTTCGGAAAATACTCGGGCACCGAAGTGAAAATCGAAGGGGAAGAGTATCTGATTATGCGTGAAGACGACGTGCTCGGCGTTATTGAATAACGATTACCCTATTAACGTTAGATATGGAGGTTACGTAAAATGGCTGGTAAAGTGATTAAGTATGATATGAAAGCCCGCGAAGCGATGCTCAACGGCGTCAGAGCGCTTGCCGATGCAGTGGTTGTCACCTTAGGCCCCAAAGGCAGAAACGTCGTTATCGACAAATCCTGGGGTTCCCCCACCGTCACCAAAGACGGCGTCACCGTTGCCAAGGAGATCGAACTGGAAGACAAGTTCGAAAACATGGGTGCCCAGATGGTCAAGGAAGTGGCCAGCAAAACCAGTGATATGGCCGGTGACGGAACCACCACCGCCACGGTTCTGGCGCGCGCCATCTATGAAGAAGGCCAGAAACTCGTTGCTGCCGGCAACAACCCCATGGCCATCAAACGCGGCATCGACAAGGCCGTTGAAGTATGCGTCAAAGAGCTTCACAAGATGAGTAAACCCACCAAGGATCAACGTGAAATTGCTCAGGTGGGCACTATTTCCGCCAACAATGACGAAACCATCGGTAACATCATCGCCGAGGCGATGAATAAAGTCGGCAAAGAAGGCGTGATTACCGTTGAAGAAGCCAAGGGCATGGAGACCACCCTGGACGTCGTCGAAGGGATGCAGTTCGATCGCGGTTATCTCTCTCCCTACTTCGTTACCGATCCGGAAAAAATGGTCGTTTCCCTTGAAGAGCCGTTTATCCTGATCAATGAGAAAAAGGTCAGCAACATGAAAGACCTTCTGCCGGTGCTCGAGCAGGTGGCCAAGATGGGCAAGCCGCTGATGATCATCGCCGAAGATGTTGATGGCGAAGCCCTGGCCACCCTGGTCGTGAACAAACTGCGCGGCACCCTGCAGGTGGCCGCCGTTAAAGCCCCCGGATTCGGTGATCGCAGAAAAGCCATGCTCGAAGACATTGCCATTCTGACCGGCGGTCAGATGGTTTCCGAAGATCTGGGCATAAAAATGGAAAACCTGACGCTGGCCGATCTGGGCAAAGCCAAACGCATCAGTATCGACAAAGACAACACCACAATCGTCGATGGCGCCGGTGCCCGCTCTGCCCTGGAAGGCCGCGTAAAGCAGATCCGCGCGCAGATCGATGAGACCGCTTCCGACTACGATCGTGAAAAACTGCAGGAGCGTCTGGCCAAACTGATCGGCGGCGTGGCCGTGATCAATGTTGGTGCGGCAACCGAAACCGAGATGAAAGAGAAGAAGGCCCGCGTCGAAGACGCCCTCAACGCGACCCGCGCCGCGGTCGAAGAAGGCATTGTGCCCGGCGGCGGCGTCGCTCTCGTTCGAACCCTTGATGCCCTGGACAAGATAAAAATCAAAGCCGACCAGAAATTGGGTGTCAAGGTGGTCATGCGTGCCATTGAAGAACCCCTGCGCCGCATCGCCGGCAACGCCGGTTACGAAGGCAGTGTGGTGATCGACAAAGTGAAAAGGGCCGAAGGTGCCACGGGTTACAATGCGGAGTCCAATGAGTATGAAGATCTCATCGCAGCCGGTGTTATCGACCCCACCAAGGTCGTTCGCTTCGCGCTCCAGAATGCCGGCAGTGTGGCATCCTTGATGCTCACCACCGAGGCCATGGTCGCCGAAAAACCTGATGACAAGGCCTCCGACCCGATGGCCGGTGCCGGCGGCATGGGTGGCGGCATGGGCGGCATGGGCGGCATGGGCGGCGGCATGGGCGGCATGATGTAGTCAAGTCCCCCTTCAATATCCCGTAATAAACCAAAAAGCCCCCGCATGTTCGTTCATGCAGGGGCTTTCTTATTTCCAAGGCCCTGACCCCGTTGCCGCGTTTGGCCCGGCGTTGCATGACAGACCCTGGCAAGGTGAAGATATGCGCTTGACAATCCACCAACGATCAGGTTACTGAAAAAGGGTTCCAGCGCTCTAATTAACCGAGGGTTGACTATATTTCTCATTACCGGACGCTTCACCCGGCATCTCCGCGTTCGTAGCCCGATATTTAAAAAACATTGACTTTTTTTCCTAAAGCTTTCTTCATCGCCGACCGATAAGACAATCGGAAAAACCCATATGCGTCATCAATGCGATCATATTCATAAATGGGTTGATTGTTTGCTGCAAAAAATAAAAAATGTGCCATCATAGCTTCCATGCCACCTAAAAGATGAGGTATCCGATGAATCGCAGAACGTATCCAACCGTTCTTTGTTCCCTTTTTCTGCTCATTCCGCTGCTGGCGTCAACCCCTTTAACGGCAGCAGAACCGATCGATGTGATCGAAAGCGAGGCCGGATTTTATTACACGGTCCAGAAGGGTGACACCCTCTGGGATCTGTCACGGCATTTTAACGATTCTCCCTGGCTGTGGCCGGAACTGTGGGAGGAAAATGACCAGATCTCAAATCCGCACTGGATCTTCCCCGGTGAACGCATCCGTCTGTACAAAAAGTCGGGCACGCAGGCCATCACAAAAACCGAGCCCATCCAGCAAGTTGCTGTTTTGCCGGCGGAACCCGTAGCGCAAAAAGAAGAAGGCACGCCGGCAGCATATTTCGCATTCGCCGCCATCGACAGTGTTGGATTTATCCGTTCTCCACCCGTTACCCCATTGGGAACCATCTTCGAGGTTCAAGGGAGAAAAATCCTGATCAGCGAGGAAGACATGGTCTACATTCGTCCGACTGACAATTCCGCCCGGGATATTCTCAGCCCCGGAAGCCGGCATACCGTATTCAGATATATGAACCCCACGGATGAACGCGACTCGAAGGAAACCATCGGAACCCAACATTATATTCTGGGCATCGTGGAAGTGGCCAGAAAAGAGCAGGATATGGTAATCGCCAAGATTATTAAATCATTTCGGACCATCGGGGTGAACGATCTGCTGATGCCCTTCATCCCCCGACTCCGTAAGATCGAGCTCAAACCGGGAACCCCCGGTATCGACGGACAGGTTATCATCTCCGAAAATCATTCAACCTTGATAGGGGACCATACGCTGGCCTTCATCGACAAGGGTCGCACAGACAACATCGTAGTCGGCCAACAATACAGCATCTACAATGCGCAAAAAATGGTGTTGGAAAATAATGAGATCGAAACCAAACGCCTGCCCCCCGTAGACATTGGCACCTTGCTCATCCTGCATACGGAGCAGACCACATCCACGGTCGTCATCACCCGCGCAACCAAAAACATCGCCCGCGGGGAACGATTCAGAACCCCCCTCAAGTAGAAGGCAACCCATCGGTTTTTTCCGGCAAAAAAACGCCCCACAAACGGGGCGGGCCTTTCGTTGTTTCCCTGAACGTAAAATGATACGACCGTCATCCGAGATCGTTACCTGAGGTGACGCGAAGCACTTCCTGATAAGTGGTGGTTCCCTCCAAAAGCTTCTCGACAGCGCTTTCCCGCAAGGAGACCATGCCATCCGCCCGTGCCCTTACCGCCAGGGTGGCCGGATCCGCCTCCGGAACGGTAAGGGCTTTTATGGCGTCGGAATAAGGTAACACCTCATGAATGGCGGTCCGTCCCAGATAGCCGGTCCCCCTGCATTTCCGGCACCCCTTGCCTTGGAAAAGGGACAATATGCCCGATTGGCCGGTTTCCAGCCCCAGCGCCCGGAGTTTGCCGGTGTTTATTTCCATGGGTGCCTTGCAGCCATTGCAGATTTTTCGAACCAGCCGCTGAGAAAGAATACCCCTGAGTGTTGCCTGGAGGAGAAAAGAGGGAACGCCCAGATCCATCATGCGGATAATCGATGACGGGGCATCGTTGGTGTGAAGGGTCGACAGCACCAGGTGGCCGGTGAGCGCGGCTTGGATCGCATTTTCCGCGGTTTCAAGGTCCCTTAATTCTCCCACCATGATGATATCCGGATCCTGCCTGAGGATATTGCGCATGATCGACCCGAAGGTAATTCCCACCTGAGGTCTGACGGCAATCTGGTTGAAATCTTCATGCACCATTTCGATGGGGTCTTCGATGGTGGTGACATTGACATCCGCGCTGCAAATTTTCCTGAGGGTGGAGTATAACGTGGTGGATTTCCCGCTGCCCGTGGGGCCGCAAACCAGAACCAGGCCGTAGGGATGGGATATGATCCGGCTGTAGGTTTTCATGTCCACCGATGAGAAACCCAGGCGCTCGAGATCCTGGAACAAGATGTCCGGATCCATGATCCGCATGACCACCTTCTCGCCGAAGGCCACGGGTACCGTGGACACGCGGATCTCCACCTCCACGTCTTTCTTGCCGGTCTTGATGCGCCCGTCCTGTGGCCGACGCTTCTCGGACATGTCGAGTCCGGAGAGATTCTTGATCCGGCTGATAATTGCCGAATGGACATTTTTGGGCAGTTTGTAGACGGAGTGCAAAACCCCGTCAATACGCATTCTGACCAGGCATGTGTCGCGCTTGGGTTCAATATGAATATCACTGGCCTTTTGGTCGAATGCATAGATCAGCAGGTGGTTGACAGCATTGACCACGTGCTGATCGTTTGACGGCAGCTCACCGGCGGATTGAAGATGGATAAAGCGCTCAAGATTGCCCAGGTCCACGGCAGGTCCGGAAAACTGGTGTTCAGCCGCTGCAATGGAACGCTTAAAGCCGAAGAACTCTTCGATGAGTTTGATGATGTCCGACCGGGAGCTCACCACGGCCTCGACCTGCATCTGGCAGGCCCGCGTGATATCCTCCAACACTTCCAAATTAAACGGGTTCGGTGTGGCGACGGTGAGTTTTCCCTGGCTGATTTCAATGGGTAGCACCAGGTGGTTTTTGGCAAAGGAGATGGGTATGGTTGTGGTGACGAGGTTCAGGTCCAGCTTCAAGGGATCAATCTTGACAAAGGGGATCCCCCAGCCTTGCGCAAGGGTCTCATAAATGGTGTCTTCGTCNANTGTTTTCGACGGATCATCCTTGCGCGTCACATTCAAAGCGACAATGGCGTCGATAAGGATAAACAACTTGTCCTGCTTCTCGTTGAAATCGACCCCACCCTGTTTGGTGCGGCGCCGCTCGTGTTGTTTGATCAGGTCAACGCGATTGCCGTAAAGGTCGCGCGCCTGCCGGAAGGATATCAGGCCTTTTTTTTCAAGCGCAGAAAAAAGACGTTTCCCTGACCGTTGATCGCTCACGTAAATATGCCCTCGGCGATTAAGCAAGATGCTAGTTGGTGGTGATGATGCTCCGGATTACATTTTCGATCCATTCCATGGTGCGAAGCACGGAGCGTCGATTTTCCGGCGTGCCATTCAGTTCGGTTAACTGAAAGCCGTTTTTGCTGATTTGTCTGAGCAGGCCCAGGTCATCGATAGAACCCACCCGACCCACACCGCGGACAATGATTTTCAGGTGCTGCAGCAAAACGGGCAGGAAAGTTGCCGCGTTGAGATTGCGATAGATTCCCATTTTTGGATCGCCATATTCGGTCAATGCCGAGATCAGGATAAGGCGTGCGGTTTTACCCGACAGCAGAGAAAGAAAAATGAAAATTTCACGTTCGAGGAACAACAGGTAACGGACCGATGGCATCTGATTGTCGGGTGTTGTTGCATTCAACAGCGTGACCATTTTCTCATGAATGGCACGGACTTTGTTGGAAAACCGGTATTCCACCGAATCGATGCGAAATTGTGCGTAGTGCACCACGTCCTGGTCCAGTCCATTGCGGACATTAAGGACCTCCTCCGGTGTCATTTCTATCTCGACATCGAGTTCTTTGTTGTAGGTCCTTAGAAGGAGGTTGGCCAGCATGATTGCATTTCGGTCCGATAGCGCCACTTTTTCGGGATGCCGGCAAAAATCGGCCAACAGGAAACGCAATGCGTGTTTGGGGCGATTGATCCGGCTGATCAGGTGCTGCATGGCATTGAGGAAAGAGACCCGATTGGCCCGGCCTTCGAGTGCCTTGAAATAACACCACATCAATTCAAAAGCGTGATTCCCGTGCTGGGCCAGTTCATCCAGCATCGGTTCGAACATTTTACGGAGAAAGTTTCCCCGGCCATCAAACAGCTTTTCGATCAAGAGGGTTATCTTCCCGGTGTCATAAACAGGAATCTTAAAGGAGCGGGAGACCGCCTGGAGGTTTTCATCGCTGCGACGCCTGATCAGTTGATCGATCACCATCAACTGCCGTTCCGTTTCACGACTCTCTTTTCCCAGAGATAAAGTGGTCAGGAATTCAGCATTTACGGAGCCGATAATGGTGGAGTTCCCATCGATATCCACCTGTATGGCATCCCGTCGCACAGTAACGGCATCCAGCGCCTCACCGGCAACCTTGTAGATACCTGTCCGCAACAGATTCGCCAGGAGTGTCCGCATCTCCTGAAAAACAGCCTTTTCTTTCAAGGCATTCAGGATTCGGCTGTAGGTGCGCAGCTGTTTTAAAAACGCCTTTGCCCCCATGTCGTCAAAATCATTCAGAACGGCGACGACCGCATCGTCGTGAAGACGCTGATCCTCGGTCAACGATTGGTGAATCAGCTGAAAGGCCTGTTCCCTCAAGTTGCTAAACTTGGTATTTCGAGCAGGGTCGATGTCAACGGATAAGAATCCACGCGCCTTCATTCGTTGTCTCCATCTGAATTAGGGTCGCCTCGGCTTTGGGGCCTCGGACAAACAGCAAACAAAATATTTCCGGACGGCGAGGGCCGCGGTCGAGAGGCCCACAGTGAAGCCAACCGGATACCGACAACATATTAACACCTTTATCGGTTGTGGTGGAAATTTCTTGATTCCAAATGACAACATGATCTGCAATTTTTTTGGGCCTTGACAATTTCAACCCTTAAGCTTCGAAGCCGATTGATCGCTCCGGCCAATTCCAATCGTCGCGGACAGGCCAAAAACAGGGGACTGTCGTCGGGCTGGAAAAGACTTTCGAGCCCCTTTTTTTCTATCTGTTCGTATAGGGTGCCGGCTAGGTCGGATGGGGATAACCAAGCATCCTTAAATCGCCTGCCTGCATGAAACAAGGCGTATCCCACGGCGAGCACTTGATCCGGGTCGACCAGTGCGATCAGTTTCGTCAGATCCAATTGATCGTTGCCGTACTCCAAAACCCTGGCTTGAAGCCGCAGCGGTTTTATGCGCACGGCAATGGTTTTACCCAACCGCTGCGCGCGATACGAGGGGTCAAAATTATCGGCCAGCACCCGTCGTTGGTCTTGCATCATCAACGGCGTGGCCGGCCGATTGGGTTCGGGCAACGCCAATTGGCGCACCTGATCTGTCATGCACACGGGCAGATAGTCCCGCATGGCAATCACCTGTTCGGCTACGCCGAGATATTCCGAGCTTCCACCGACCACAATCAGCGTGCTGACACCGAATCGTCGATCGAGTTCCCGGACGCGGTCAAAAAGCGGTGTGATGGTATCCTCCGGTATCAACTGACGCAGATGTTGATCTTTAATCAGGAAGTTGGTGGCCGACGAATCCTCGTCGATCAGCAATAGTTTCGCACCGGCCAACACGGCCTCAATGATGGCGGCGGCTTCGGAGGTGCTTCCACTCGCATTGGTTGTCCAAAATCGTTTGGTATCCACCCCTCCGGGCAAGTTGTCGATAAAACCGGAAATATCCAAACCATTCACCGCTCTTCCCGCTTCGGCACAGACGAAGGCCGCATCGGGATGGGTGACCACTTGTTCGCGGCCGTCTCCTGGAATATGGGGGTAAACCCCTTTGACCAAGGCATCCAGCAGGGTGGACTTTCCATGGAAACCGCCGCCGATGAGCACGTTGACGCCCGGCCGGATGCCAAGCCCCCTGACCCGCCCGGCATTGGGAAACACAACGTTTACGGCCATTTGATCCGGCGCATAAAAGGCAACCGCGCCCGCTTTCAACGGGTCTTGGGAGATGCCGGACTGTCTGGGCAGGATGGCGCCGTCGCCCACAAAGGCGACCAGCCCATACCGGGTCAATCGGTTTTGCAGGACCAGCATGTCTTCGATGACATCGCAGTGTTTTTTTAGTTGAGCGATCCGGGCGACCGACGCTTGGAGGGTATCGACGATCCCGGTCATCTCCCGGGAAAACATGCACGCCGCCTGCCTGCCGAGCACCCGGTTGTCATGGGAGCCCGGCAGGCTGATGTGAAAGGCGATTTGAACATCCGTTTGGTTAAACCTGACCCGGTTTCGTTTCAGCACCTGGGGCGGCAAGGATAAGGGCTGAAAGGAGCCGCTTCCCTGGACGCCACGGTTTTGACGGGCATGGGCGATGACGCCCGCACGGAAAGCGCGCAACAGGTAATCGGCCGTTGCCATCTTGCGCGGCATATTTTCCAAACACCCACCGGCGAGTCCGCGTTCGGCGATCTTAAATCCGAGATGACACACCGATGCGGGGAAAGCCCCCGGGCTGCCCTGGATATGGACAAAACGGATGTGATAACGGTCGTGGTAAAAGGTCTTGTCCAATAGCCGTTTATAGCTATTAAAGGGTCGCCCATCAAGCGCTTTCAATCGGTCAAACAATTCACGCATGGGTTGGGGTGTATCCGGCATCGTTTTCCCCCCCAAGGGTTTCCAATGTTAAGACCCAAAATACCGAATATGATATTTGTAACCCTGTTCCACGAGAAAGAGTTGCCGGTTCAAGGCGAAGGTCTGCTCATCGGTTCCCTTGGACACCAGTGTGTAAAAGCTGGACAGCCGGTCTTTCGGACGCAGGATCCGCCCCAGGCGCTGGGCTTCTTCCTGGCGCGAGCCGAATGTCCCGGAAATCTGGATCATCACATTGGCATCGGGCAGGTCGATGGCAAAATTGGCGACCTTGGACACCACCAGGACCCGAATGCCACCGGATCTGAATTCATCGTACCGCTTTTCTCTTTCCTCGTGTTTGGTCTTTCCGGTAATCAACGGATAGTTCAATGCCTTTGATATCTCTTCCAATTGGGAAATATATTGCCCGATGATCAATATACTGTCATCGGGGTGATTGGATATCAAATCCCCGGCCAACTCGATTTTCAGGGAATTTTCGGCGGCAATGCGGAATCTCTGCCGTTTGGGCGCCCCGGCATAGCTGATTTCCTCCTTGCGGGGGAGCGGTATTCGATATTCGGTGCAAATGGCTTCGGCAATGAATCCCCGGTTTTCAAGGGTTTTCCAGGGCACATCGTACCGCTTGGGACCGACCAAGGCAAATACGTCATCCTCCTTGCCGTCCTCGCGGACCAGGGTCGCGGTCAGGCCCAGCCTGCGTTTGGCCTGAATCGTGGTCGTGGCCCGGAACACCGGTGCGGGCAGCATGTGCACCTCGTCGTAAATAATCAGCCCCCAGTTGTTGCGGTTGAAAATTTCCAGGTTCTTCATGGGTTCCGATTGGTTCCGACGATGGGTCAGCATTTGATACGTGGTAATGGTGACCGGCTTGACCGTTTTTCGCAAACCGGTATATTCTCCGATCAATTCTGGGTCCAGGCTCGTTTTGGACAGCAGTTCGTCCCGCCATTGACGAACAGAAATATTGTTGGTGGCGATAATGAGGGTATGGCTCGAGATTCTGGCGGTGGTCCCGAGGCCGATAATCGTTTTTCCCGACCCGCACGGAAGCACGATGATTCCACTTCCCCCNGTGGAACGGCCACCCTGGTAGAAGGTATCGACAGCATCCCTTTGGTAATCACGCAATGCAAACGCATTTCCGTCCGGCTCGACATCCCGCAGGGCAATATTTAGGTCCGCACCCTCGACATAACCGCAAATATCCTTTACCGGGTAACCCGCCTTGATCAGGGCTTGTTTCAGATTACCCCGCTCTAGGCTGGCGATCAACCATCCCTCTTCGGCCGGCCTTGCCCAGAAGTGTTCCAGTTCCGTGTTTTGCCGGATGCGGTTCAAAACGATTCCGTCACCCACGCGCAACCGCAGATGCGTTTCCGATGCTTTTTCGAGGACCAACAGGCCGTACAGTCCATGCCATTCGCGCATGTCGGCAAGTACATTGGCCGGTGGTTCATAGCGGGAAAACCGTTCGATCCCATCCCCGATGTCGGTAAACGCAATATCCAGCGCGGCGGCATTCCACAGGGACAGCGGTGTCACACGATAGGTGTGGATGAATTCCGGCGATTTCACCAATTCGGCGAACATGGACAAAAAATCACGACATTCGGCATATTGGGGATGGGCCGTTTCGAGCATGAGGGTGCGGTCACCCTGGATAATCAGTGGACCGCTTGGGAGATGGGTCGTTGTCATGATGCTCATTCTCCGATTGCAATGCGATAGGTTTTTTTCAGTTTTTTAATCGCGGCATCCAATCGTTTTTTATGCTCGGAAGCGATTGTGGCGGTTCGTCCGGCTTCATCGACTTCAACCGGACATTTTTCCTGTATCAGCGCCTTAACGAAACCGTCCAGCAACGCCTGGGTCTGAAAAAACAGGGTCACATAGGTTTTTCGTTGGATGGACATCAACGCTTTGGGCGCGGTTTTCCCGGCTTTTCTCACCTTGGGCGTAAAAACCGATTTTACGCCATCCGGGGGCGCCTTCAGCGTATTGGATCGGTGCGTTACGAGCACAGGAACCTGTTCGTTCATCTCGAGTTTGGAAAACAACGCATCCGGTGAATGAACCAATCGAAGGCCGTCCGACAGGGTTTCCACTTCAAACATTTTTACGAATGACGGGAGTGGGTTCCCCTCGATCAATCCGAATCCCTCATACAAAATAAACGTTTCCGAATGGCCGGCCCACTCATCCAGTTCCGCGGCAATGTTTGCCGGAATCGCATTCTCGGCCAAATCTCCCAGAATTTTTTTTAGATTTGCGGCTTCGTCCCCGGCCAAGTATTGAACCGCTTTTTTACGGTTCAATTTGAATATGCAAATTCTACCCGTCGACACGAGGTCGGAAAACAAAACGAGCCGGTCTATCGTTGCCACCGGATAACATTCCGATTCCACATGAATTTCATGATTGGGCTGGATCATGACCCTCGGTTCGGGAATCTGTCTGTTCTGAAATCGCAAAAACCGACCATTCACCTTGAACCCCTTGAGTCTTCCCAACGAAGGGCGTTGCCCGGGATTGGTTTGCACGCCATAGGCCACGTCCACATACCCCAGGGTCAAGGGAATGCCCTCCAGGAATCGTTCCACGAATCGGCCTTCCACTCTTTCGAATGCGTCGCTGGTTTTTTCGGAAATCGCTTTTCTCCTATCCGATTTCGTATCCCGTTCAAAAAAATTACCGTAGCGACCCTGCTTGCCGTCCCACTTGTATTTGTACTTAGGCTTTTTGGGAATCAGAAAGAACGGGTGCACTTTCTTGAGATATCGGACCCAAGATGCCGTGTCATACCAGGTGCCAACCGGGTACGATTTTAAGCAATTGAACAAAAATTTTCTGGCATTATCGAATTCTAAATGGGGAAAAACGCCGGTGGCACAGCCCCATTGTGAAAATCTGTTGAGTTGGCCGAATATGGTGCCACTGATAAATTCGTTTTTTTCACCCGAGTAGTCCCCAACCATGGTATCGAAAAGCGTTTGTTCCTGTTTTTGCAGCGGCAGAGCGATGAATTTTTTATATGCCTGTTCATCGAACTCGATATAATTGTCCGGGAAGGAAGGCTCGGCGCTCGTATATCCCTGGTATACGCCCTCTCTATCATAACCGATAAAACCGAGCGCCAGGGATAGTTCATCGATAAAATCAACCCAGTCCGACGCGCCCCATTCATCGACTTCGCCCGGCGCTTCGGGATCGGACAGCAGTTTGGCAATCCGTTTGGCATCCGCCTTCGGTATTTTGTTCTCACGAACGGACCGCTTAATGCGCCGTTCCCGAACATGGTTTACATAAACGTGCAAATCCTTGCGAAGATCGAAACTGTTGGCACTGATTTCATATTCCCCCACATCGATGCGTTTCAATTCGATGGATTCGGCTTCTTTCTTTTGATTCATCCTCTTTACGCCTTTAAGGGAAGATGGTTTGCCGGTTTTAACGCAAAGCCGTTTTTCGTTACCAGATCTTCAACCTGGCCGAGTAATTTTTCCGGAAAAGCGATAAAATCATTGGGTAAAAATATCACCTTATCATCCTTGAACTCCTTTTCCAGGGCCACTTTTAAACCCAGATGCTTCACTTTTGCAATCAACAAATTCCGGTGAACAAGATGCCTGCCGAAGCGTTTTTTCACGGTTTGAAGCGTCTTGGCAAAATCTTCCGATGTTTTCGCCAACCAGACGATCAGCGAGTCGTCCCGAATTTCATGCAGGATTCGCCCGATCCGGGCGATGTCCGGCGATGCGATCAAACGGCCATTCTCGATCCGGAACAACGATATCCAGGTTACTACCTCCAGGCATTTCAAGGGAATTTTCTTTAGGTCCACGATAATATCGCCCCCATCATCCGCATGCAGATAATCTTCATGCCGTGGGTCATCCGGAATTTCCAGATACGCATGGGCCTGCCGGTACCATGTTCTTCCCTCTTTCTTCCGCCGGACCAGGCAACCTTTTTTCCAGCCATGGCCACATACTTCACGCACATCCAACTTTGTTTTTTCCGTACAGAATATGTTAAATATCACCTTCAATTCATCCGGTTCAATCCACTCGTTGGGAGCGGGCAATGAAAATGCGTATTTCAACGCGGCCATTGGGGAGAAATGTTCATCCCCAACCGGGGCAAAATCAAGGCTTGGCTTGCTGCAAAAGGACCATTGCCGATATTGCCATTTTTGCAAAGCATCAAGCCCGAACGGGCGTTGTCCCATTTGTAATACGCCTTGGTTTAAGCCCAACGCGAATTCGCCCGTCTTCTCCCCGGACCCGGGGCCGAGATTGATGAGCGTGTTCAGTTTTTTGCGGATGAAGGCGTCATTGAATTCACCCGAACCCGGTAAAACCGCCGGCGATCCAAAAGGAGCAGGCAGATGGGCGTGAAATTCCACCGGAAATCCGAAGATCCACCTTTCCAGTTTGGTCTTTTTGTGAAACAAGCTCGGATCGGTTGTAAAAGCCAGAACCCCGCTTCGAATCAGGCGGGTTTTAATGGTCTTGAACACATCCCCATAGCGTTGGTTGAACGTGCTATGCCAATTGGAACGTTTGCGGGTTATACGCTCGAACGGGGTTACATCCACCGGGTTGTTCATGCATTTCAGAAAATGAAGCATGATGATTTCCGTGCGTTCCAGGCCGCCAAACGCAGCCTCCAGTCCGATATCGGAAAGAAAAAAATTCCCCAGCAGCGAAGAGGTGCCCGCATCGGCAAAAGAAAATCCCCGCGCCGTACATATGGCTTTTCTATCGGCGGCAGTCAATTCCATCATCTTAAACATTCTGATAACAATTTCGGCTGTTTCCATCGCGTTGATCCCATATTATTTGTCCGTCCGTTCCGGTGACACGCTTCCGATAAAACAACACAAATTAGGTATAAGCCGGCAAACTTGTCAAACGTTTTAGGGCCTCGGCAAGAATAAAATACACAGAGATGACGCCGGATTTTTGTTCGTTTCAAGGCGCGTCAGAGGGCGCAACCTTGTTGGTTGTAACCTTTGAGGCAACGCAGAACACGAGCAAAAAGACAAGTAAGATTGTTTATTTTATTCTTGCCGCGGCCCTTAAATACCCGTGTGGATACGGCATGTCGGTTGGAAGCAAAATCTGCCGAGAAATGGATCCGGCTGCCAAAAACGGGGTGTTGCGGATGCCGTCATTACCGGTCGGCAACACAATCGAATCCGCCGATTCAACGCCCCGCCGAAAGATGACCGTCCCTGTGGTCGGTTCTCTTGTGCGTTTTGACAACGCCTATTTCCATGAGGTACACTCAATCGGAAGATACGATCGACATTTTCGCCGCTGACGGACTCTGGCCGGCCCGGGGGGCTTAGGGTTCGCGAAAAAATAACTTCGCAGAATTGGCGCTCAGATTTGGTCCAGGTTTGGCTGATCCGAGAGAGCAAAACCACAGGAATAGCAAGCTATTTCGAGGCTTTTGAGAGTGAGGTATCTGCCAAAGATGGGCTGAAGCTGAGATGCGAAAATGTGAAGTTATTTTTGCGCGAGCCCTTAGGATCGTG
>JGI24023J19991_10000078_pt1 | contig 59272 bp, 66 predicted proteins | sample Cruoilmetagenom1_FD_19991 | JGI IMG/M metagenome (IMG submission 19991)
GAACTCCTTTGCTTTTTTTAGCATGTTTAATCGGGCACCAGAAACGTTCAGTTCTTCCTCCTACCTCTTGAGAATAAGCAAGGGTCTTGCTTACTTTAGCAGATAAAATATGCTAAAGTATCAAGCAATGAAGCCAAAAAACAAGTATTTAAACCATACACACCTTTCTGAGCGTAAATTCAAGGAAATTTTGAAGTATTTCTGTGCAGACGAAACAGCCTTAAAAACAACTTTCTACACAAAGAATAATAGAAAAACAACAGATAGAATTTTCAACCTACTAAGAAAAAGAATTCTAGAATTAGCAAATGAAAGTGATGAAAAAATAAAAGGAGATATAGAATTAGACGAAAGTTATTTTGGACCAAAAAGAATAAGAGGGAAACGAGGAAGGGGCGCTGGTCATAAAATTCCAGTATTTGGTCTTTTAAAAAGAGACAGTAAGGTTTATGTTAAAATTGTAAAAAATTGTTCTAAGGAGCAATTAATGCCTATTATTAAGCAAAAAATACTAGAAGGAAGTACTATTTATACAGATGGATGGAAATCATACGATGGTCTTATTCTAAATGGCTATAAACATTACAGGATCTATCATTCCAAAGATGAATTTGCCAGAGGGAAGAATCATGTTAATGGGATAGAAAGTTTCTGGAGTTATACTAAAAGAAGATTGGCAAAATTTAATGGAATAAAAAAAGAAAGATTTCCAATCTTTCTAAAAGAATCTCAATGGAGATTTAATAATCGACGACAAGATATCTATATGTTATTATTAAAAGAGTTAAGAAATAAGCCCCTTTAATTTTAAGCTAAACTGGGCAAGACCCTATGCTTATTATATACGCACACCCAAACCACAAAGGACATTGTGGATATACACTGAAATATTTAACCCAAAGACTCTTAGATTCAAAGATAAAACATGAATTGCTTGATCTTTATAAACTAAATTACAACCCTATAATATCCGATAAAGAACATTATACTTCTGGCGGAGACAAAGTTGAAGAAGATACTAAAAATTTCCAAGCAAAAGTAAAAAAGGCAAAAAATATTGTTTTTATCTACCTCACTTGGTGAAATGTAGCTCCTGCAATCCTAAAAGGATTCTTCGATAGAACCTTAATCAAGATCAAGGGATTTGCTTTCAACTTCAGCAAACAAAGAATACCAATCAGATATCTAAATGGAAAGTCCACGGTTATAACAACAACAGGAGGAAATGTTATAGTTGAGAAATTGTTCCTTGGAAATAGATCGTTAAAAACTGTAACGAAAGACACCATTGGTTTCTGTGGACTTCATGTAAAAGGTTTTATGATAAATAAAGCAAAAAGATTTTCAGAAAAAAGCAAAAATAGCATCAAATAACAAGTAGATGCAACACCTAGATTCTTTGAATAAAACCAATAAAAAAAGACCTCTTCTTGAGGTCTTTTTTATATACCTTTAGCCCCTAATAATTGCTAACAGTTCCTTCTTTTTTATTTCCATTAATTCGGCTGTCTTCGCTTCTAAGTTGAGTCTGATTACTGGTTCCGTATTAGAAGCGCGTACATTAAACCACCAGTCCTGAAAATCAATTCTGATTCCGTCCAGCTTATCTATCTCTCCATCAGAATATTCCATCTCCAATTTTGAAAGCACCGTAGACACATCTGCAACTTTTGAATTAATTTCTCCAGAATGAAAGTATCTTTTCAAATCATGAACTAATTCTGACATCTTTTTACCAGATTCATTCATGAGATTCAAAATAGTAATCACAGCAAAAGTTGCAAGTTCTGCCTTTGAATTTTCTTCAAAGAAATAATGACCAGAAAGTTCACCTGCAAAAATTGCATCTTCTTCTCTCATTTGTTTTTTAATAAGAGAATGTCCAACACGACAACGGTTTACTATGCCACCAGCTTCCTCGATAACTTCCTTAACAGCATTAGAGCTTCGAAGATCCATCAATATTTTACTTCCTGGTTTCTTCTTGAGAACTTCTTTAGCAAGTAACGCTATCACAAAATCCATTGGCACAACTTCACCTTTTTCATCAACAAAGCCGACTCTATCAGCATCTCCATCAAAAGAAACTCCTAGGTCTGCTTTTTCATTTAACACCTTGCCTTGCAAAGCCTCGAGTGTTTCAACTTTCAGTGGATTAGCTTCATGATTTGGAAAATTTCCATCATACTCATCATATAAATAAGAAGCGTCAATCTCGTTTAATAAATTCTCAAATACAGCTTTATCCAAGATTCCCATTGCATTTGCAAAATCAACTACAATTTTTTTCTTACCCACAAGGCCTTCTTTATTAAAAAATCCAAGCATAAAATCTAAATATTTTTGCTTTAAATCAACATTGTCTTTGATCTGACCTTTATTTTGAACTTCTTCAAATTTACCTTCAATTGCCAATGCCTTAATTTCCTCCATCCCACTACCTTCACCAATTGGAACAGCACCTTTGAAACAAAATTTCATCCCATTATATTCAGCTGGATTATGCGATGCAGTTATAATAACTCCAGCATCAACATCCAAATTCCAAGAAGCAAAATATAACATTGGAGTTGTTGAAATTCCAATTTTAATTACATCAGCACCTTGATCGGTCATTCCTTTAATCATTTCTGCTTCTAACTTGTCAGAAGAATTTCTAATATCTTTTCCGATTACTATAGTTTTTGCTTTTGTATATGAAATTAAAGCACGTCCTATGTTATAAACTGTTCCTTCATTAATCTCACTTGGATAGACACCTCTGATGTCATAAGCCTTGAAAATGCTTGGATTAATTTCCATTCTTTTTAATTACTTTTTATAAAAAATCTTCTTTTGTTCTCATCTATAACTTCAATCCTAACATGTAGATATTCATTAGGCAAAGCTTCCTTAATTCGTTTTGGCCATTCTACAATCACTAAATTATTTTTATTTTCAATGATTTCTTGCCAACCGATTTGCGCTAAATCAGCACTAGAAATTCGATAACAATCAAAGTGAAAAGCTTTCTTGAAGTTGCTTTTACTTTGAAGTTTGTAATCCTTTAAAACTACAAAGGTCGGAGAAGTAAACGAGCCTTTGGCTCCAACTTTTTTTAATATTTTCTGAGTTAGGGTCGTTTTGCCAGCACCCAACTCCCCTTCTAATAAAAGCAGATTTCTATCTTCCATCAAATCCAAAATCTCATTTGCCGTTTCCTGCATATCCTTCAAAAAAACTACCTTGAATTCTTTTTTTTCGATACTCTTTTGCATATTTTTATTCTTTTTCTCCTACTAATTTTCTAGCCAATTTATCAACATCTCCAGCTCCAACCGTTAAAACGATGTCTTTTTTGCTAAGCCTTTCTTTGAGATATTCATATCCCTTTTCTAAGTTTGCTATATGTATAATATTATTATGAAACGCCTTTGCTTTTTGTACTAGTTCTTCTGAACTAACACCACCTTGCTTTTCTCTAGCAGATCCGTATATATCCAAAATAATAACTTCGTCTGCATCAGTAAAACTCTGTGCGAATTCATCAAGAAAAGCTTTTGTTCTTGTGAATGTATGCGGATGAAAAACACAAATAATGTTTTTATTAGGAAATTTCTCCTTAGCAGCTGATAGTGTTGCCTTTATTTCAGTAGGATGATGAGCATAGTCATCAATAACGATAGCTCCGTTAGATTCACCTATCACATCAAAACGACGAACAACTCCTTCATATTGTTCAACGATTCTTTTTATTTCATCACATCCGATATCAAGTTGCATAGAAGCAACTATCGCAGCTGTAGCATTAAGTTTGTTGTGTCTACCAGCAACTTTCATATTCAAATCCCTTGGAACAACAAAAAACTCAAAATTTTTCACACCAGCACTATCCAGATTTTCGCCAACCATTTGAATCTGATTCTCACTTTCGAAAAAACCATAGACAATAACTTTGCATTTAGCATCCTTAGCCACCTCAACAGCTCTTTTGTCTTCCCCACATATAACCAAAAATCCATCTTTGGGAATTTTTTTTACAAAACGAATAAATGTTTCTTCATATTTTTCGACAGAAGAAAAATAGTCAGGATGATCATATTCTACATTGAGCAAAATAACTCCGAATGGTAAATAATTTGCTAATTTGTCCTGATATTCATCAGCTTCAATTATAAGAAGATCGGAATCACCAACAACAGTACTGGCATCTAATTGTTTAACCCTAGAACCAATAATAGCAGTAGGATTAGCATTACAACTTTTTAGAGCAAGAGCCAACATCGCTGTAGTAGTAGTCTTTCCATGCGTTCCACAAACAGCAATTGTTTTTTTCTCACTAGAGAAAAGCCTTATCATTTCTGGATAGGAAATTACTATCATTCCACTTTCTTTAGCATATTGTAACTCAGGATTATTTTCCTCATTATATGCTGTAGAATAAACAACCAGGTCAACACTTCTGTTTTTTTCCATATTCTTCCTTGAAAAACCTTCTGTAAATTCAACTCCAAGCTTTTTCAATGTTTCATCTGTAAAAAACCTCTCATCAACATCACTTCCAAAAACTTTTTTTCCGAGCTTTTGAAATATTTCAACAAAAGCAATCATACCGGAACCTTTGATTCCAATCATATAAATGCTTTCAATTTCCCCCAAATTAATTTTATTTCCCATAATTTAAATCTAATTTGGTTATCTAAAAAATTTAATTTTTTCTCCTATAAAGCAAAGAAGGAATTGTTTTAAGAATTATTTGTATATCAAGCCATAAAGACCAATTTTCAATGTAGAACGTATCAAGTCTGACCTCATCATCAAACTCCAAATCACTCCTGCCAGAGATTTGCGCCATCCCTGTAATTCCTGGTTTAATAGTCAAGACACGCCGCTGATGATTCTCGTATTTATCAACCTCAATCGGCTGATGTGGTCTTGGTCCCACCAGGCTCATCTCTCCACGTAAAACATTAAAAAATTGTGGCAATTCATCCAGCGAATACTTCTCCAAAAAAGTTCCGAGCCTTGTCTTCCTTGGATCGTTCTTGATTTTATACAAAGGTCCAGTCTTTATCGACTGCTTTTTAATTAGTTCATCCAAAAACTTTAAAGCTTTTTTATTATGAGAATCTGAATACTGTTTCCCATGACAATATTTGTTTTTCATATACCTAAATTTAAACAGATCAAAGTTGCCCTTATGACCAACTCTTTTGTTAAAAAAAACTATAGGACTACCAGATTCAACTTTAATAACCAGGGAAACCAAAAGCATCGGGATTCCAAAAATCACAATTCCAACCAAAGCACCTGTAATATCAACCATGCGCTTAATAATTTTTCCCCAACCATCAAGTGGTGTATTCTCAATCTCAATCATTGGTTCTCCCAAAAAAACTCCCATCCTAAAATTGGCTGTCTGCAATAATGTTGGGGTATATTTAAATGATATTCTATTTTGAATAGAATATTCTTTAAGTTTCAATAACTTAGTTCTGCTTACTTTTGAATCACACTGAATTATTTCATCAATACCCTTCATCTTCTTGATTCTTCCAATTCTATCTAGGTCAATATCTTCAATATGCCCAATAATCTTAAAACCTTTATATCTGTTTGCCTTAATCTCTTGTTTAATAACACCACAAACATCTCCAACACCAATAAGAAGAAGTTTATGCACACCAATTTCGCGTGCTACCAAGAGATATCTTTGAAAAAATCCTACAAACATTCTTCCAAAAGAAACAAAAACTACAACAAAAAAACCTCCTGCAAGAATAATGAAACGGGAGGAAAATATATCTCTATCAACAAAAATACCCACAATAATAATCATGAGCCCAAACATAGTCGCACGAAACACACGGTATATCTCACGTGTAGTCCTTTTTGTTGAACGAATATCATAAAGACCATCAAAAGCATAGACAACTATAAAAAAAGCCGCAATAACCAACAACATCTCAACAAACTGTCTAATTGAAAATTGATACTCAATAGACTTAATTCCTTGTATTCTCTCAGAAACACGCCAGGCATACGCAACAATTCCAGCCAAAATAATCATCATATAATCAATCGGGACTTGCAATGCACTGAAAAATAATTCGGATTTTTTCATAAAATATTTCTAAGATCTGTCAAACAAACATGGCTTAAAAATCTGTTTGTTATTTCATTCTGACAAAACTTTAATGTACGAATTCTAGCACTTTAAAACCATTTTTGCAATAAAAAACAATATGCCAACAACTGATCGACCAGCCTTTACCTAAAAATTAGTTGTTGCTTTTGCCCAAAGTCTCTTCAAGTAATTCTAAGGACACTTTTTGCTTTACAAAAGTAGGTAATTCAACTAGATCACTCTCTTTATCGAGTGAACTCTGACAAGAATTTAGGGCACAACTTTTTATTACCTGTGAAAATTCAGCTCCCATTTTCTCTGAACTATCAAATCCTACAAACAAATTATTTCCAATAATAGTCAAGGGAACAGACCCGAAAGTCTTGTGTTCTCGGGATAGTGCAGTAAAAACTTTTTTAACAGCAAATTTACTATTATTTGAAATTTCAAATCTCTCAACCTCCAAAAAAGGTAACCTTTTCACAAGATTACCAAGGAATTCTTCTTCCTCTTTGCAATGAGGACAAGTACTAGACGCGAAAAGATAGACTCTTACAGGATGGATTTCTATCTCAGTATCAATTTCCTCTTGAATTTCATTACCACCAGATGCAAAACCAAAAGTCATTTCATTTGTTTTTTTAGTTTTTGAAATCAAAAACAAAAGTATCATTCCAAACAAAAAAAGAATTGGGATAACAACTTTAAACAAGTTTATTTTTCTCATACAAAGTTTCTTTTAAAAATAATCTATTTAGATTGTACCAAAACAAAAAACTTAAAACAAAAAACAGACAAAATGTCTGTTTTTTTAGTTTCACCAACAAATAAGCCGGATCCTGTTACTCAAAAATGAGCTGCAATTATTTATCTACACTGAATGTCACCAAACAGCTTTAGCGGCACTTTTCGATTTCTCGAAACACGGCCTTGCACCAGATAGGGTTTTCCACGTTTTATTGTCACCAATAAATGAGCTTTGTAGCAATTAAAATCACATCAATGCACTTTTCACCTTTCTCCGCCAAAAGCGGATAGTATTGTCTCTGCGGCACTTTCCCTTGATTGATATTGCTATCAACCCGGTTGGTATTACCAACTATCCATAACGCTAAGCGCTAGTGTCCGGACTTTCCTCTTCAAGAAAATTCTCGAAGCAATTGCATTGCAAATGAAACTTTCTTAAAAATAACATCTATTTAGACTTTTGTCAATAATAATATTACTAAATTACATTCTGTATACTGTTTGAAATATTTTTAGATCTCTGCCGATCTTCAAATTCTTTGCGTTTTTGTTGAGCGAGTTCTATTGAAACCATTTCATCTAGATTCGTATCATCTTTTTGATACCTATATTTCATTTCAACAGCCTTATTTATCACACCTTGAATCCACTTTTTATCTTCTTGATCTTTAATCATATCTCTCGCAGAATAAGCACTATCAAAAGCACTTAGGAGTGCAGCCTCTCCCATACTAAGACTAATTCCTGCCTCCTTGTATTGCTGACTCAATTCTCGATCTTGTTGCTTAAAAAAATCTATATTATTTCTAATTGCCATAACCTTTTCAACACCCTTATGGCTCGCCAATGAGTACATATCAGCAGCCAAAAGCACCTTAGCAACATCATCCTCCTCATCAGGATAAGGATGTTCCAACTCTTCTAAACCTTTTTCGACAAGCCCATTATTCACCATCTCGAGCATTCCACTCATAAATCCAGGATGAGGTCCCATATGCGAACGTATCGCTTTTTGTAAAGACCTTATGTCGTTTTCGATATTTTCTGCTCCTAACTTATCTTTAATAAGCTCTCGCAATTCTTCATTATTAGTAATTTCTTGAGCAGCAGCTTCCCCATGATACACTAACATAAAATTATCAATACCTTCTGCCCACTTAGGAGTTTTATCTCCCTTATTTAAGTCATGCAAGATAGCGGCAATTTCTAATTTAGCCAAATCATTTTGATCCATTCCCTTTCTAATGCCCTGTTCTATTGCTCGATTCAAAATCTGTTCATTGTGCTTTTTGAAAGTTTCAAGTTGCACCGGAGACTCAAAAAGAAATGAATCAGGATTTTCATATCGATTGTCAACATAACTAATAATTTCAGAAAATTTTTCCTTGGCCTCTTTTTGTTCAGCTCCTACCTTACTCCATAAATCTTCTCTACCACTACTAATTCTTTCTGATTCAGTTTTATAAACTATGGGGTTCTTTTCCAAAAACTGTGGTTTTTTATTTACATTCTCATCAAGCATTCTATTTGTATTAAATTGGGTTAAAGATAATTTGACTAAATTATAACATTTTCAGCTCCGTGATTCAAAAAAGAACTGCCCAATAAAAACAGTTCTTTTAAAATCCAAACCATTAGAACCTATCCACAAAGCTCTTTTTTAAAAAACTCTTTTATATCTTCACCAATATCATCTCGTTCAACTGCATATTTCAAAGATGCTTTCATATAATTCAAAGGATCTCCAGTTGTTAGCCACTCTCCGTTTTCAACTTTCTTAGCATAAAATTTTCCACCTTCTTTTATGTAAGTTTGAATAGCATCTGTAATCCAAATCTCATCACCTTTTCCTGGAGAAGTTTTTCTTAATACATCAATAATTTCTTGATTCAAAATCATTCTACCAAATTGCGCAAAGCTAGAGGGTGCTTCTCCAATAGCAGGTTTTTCGATAACATCTTCTATTTGCATAGTTCCCTTTTTCAATTTAACAATTCCATAATGATCAACCTGATCTTCTGGTACTTCTTGTACTCCAATCATCAAATTTCCATTTTTTTCATAATCTTCAATCATTTGCTTAGTGAAAGATACATCAGACTTCACAAGATCATCTCCCCAAACAAAAACAAATGGTTCGTCATCAACTAAGCTAGCAGCTGAAAGAACAGGTACACCATTTCCATATTGAGGAGCTTGTCTAATATAAACATAGTTAGCCATTCCAGCTATACGCTTGACCTCTTTAAGATAAGCTTCTTTCCCTGATTTTTTTAAATCATTTTCCAAGGCAACACTGTGGTCAAAATGATCCTCGAGTGACTTTTTGTCCCATTTTGTAACCATTATAATATCTTCGATTCCAGCCTCAACTAATTCCTCAACAACCAACTGAATAATTGGTTTATCAACAATTGGCAACATCTCTTTAGGCATAGCCTTTGTAGCAGGTAAAAGCCTAGTTCCACTTCCAGCAACAGCAATAATAGCTTTTTTAATCTTCATGTTTTATTTTTTAACTTGTTTATATAAATATCTTTTATTATATCCCAAAACTACTTCTAGACCAATCTCTTTTTTGCGATGTCCTTTAATTCCTTATTAAATTCTTCAATTGACTCATTAATAATTGGGTCAAAATTCTTACTTATACCTCGTTTCTCAACAACATTGCTTGCTTCCAAAAGAGAATCAAAAGTCCCAGCATCAAGCCAAGCACCATCGAAGGTACTCACATTTAACTCATCTTTTCTTAAATAATAGTTATGGAGTTCTGTAATCTCAACTTCTCCCCTTTCAGAAGGTTTGGCCTCCTTTGCAGCTTCACAACAACGATTATCATAAATATAAAGACCTGGTATAGCATAATCGCTTATCCATTTCTCTGGCTTTTCTTCAATTTGCAAAACCTTCCCTTTTTGGTCAAATTTAACAACTCCATAACGCTCAGGATCAGAAACTTTCAGTGCAAAAATATGACCCCCCGAATCAAAGTTTTTGATTGCATCGGAGAAATCATCCTCAAAAATATTATCCCCTAGGATCATTGCTACACTTTCATCGTCCATAAAATCCTCACCGATAATAAAAGCATCTGCCAAACCTCTTGGAACTTTTTGTACTCTAAACTCTATATTAATACCATATTTTTCAAAAATTGTACCTAGAAGATTCAAGAATTGACCAGAATGCTCCGGAGCAACAATAATTAAAATATCTTTTATTCCAGCCTTTATAAGTGTGTTAAGCGGATAAAAAATCATTTGTCGATCATAAACAGGTAAAAGTTGTTTACTAGTTGTAGCTGTAAGTGGAAACAACCTTGTAGCAGTTCCACCAGCAAGAATGATTCCTTTCATAGATTGTTTATTATTTAAAGTTAAAAATCAATATTATAGCCTAAGCTTAATATTTTTATTTCTTTTTATCAACTTTTTTTATTTGTTTTTGTAATACCTAGAATTAAAAAGCAGGAAAACAATTTCACATTGATTTGCGACTGCCTCCAAAAAAGCTCTCTCCTCTTGTTGAAATTTCTTTTCTTTTGTATTTGGAATTGTAATAAAAGCCTTCACGTAAAAATTTTCAACATTAGAAAAAAATGTTGCAAATTCGCCTGTACTCGACTTATCTCTTTTGATAAATTTTTCTATAAGCTCCTTATTTCCGATTGAAACTTTTACATCATGTCCGTTCGCAACTCCCATACGCTCAATATGTTCACTTAGCATTCTACCATTTTGTAGATTTACAATCCTAAGAGCTGCATATGGCTCATCAGTCATTCCACATACAATCCGCAATAATTCAGAATAAACCTCCACTAATTGGCTCTTTGTAGAGGGAACCTTCATCTTCTCAAAAATAGACTTAATCATAGAAACCTGAACATTCACCTTTCCAAGATACTCTAGTGCATTCAAAAGTTCTTTTTCTTTTCTCTCAAGTTTTGTATTCAGCGTCACTGCTTCGTCTTCTTGTTTTTTCATCTGAGAATCATAGTGCCTAAAAACTACAATTAGCGCAAATAGTTCTATCGTCAAAAAAACGCCTTCGACTGTTTCTTCTGAAAGCAAAACAGTTCCATTTTTAATAAAAAATGGAGTCATTATTATAATACAAAATAAAACTATAAAATTCAAGAATAAAACCAGCTTAGCCTTCTGTAAATGTGTAAAATGCATAACCCTTCTTAATCCTTTTTAATTCTTTCCCAAGTGTTCAATTATAACAATATTCCATGAATCGGTCAATAGAAAACTGTCAATAAAACCCAACAAAAAGATTTTTTAAATCTTAGTTCTAAGTAAAAATAGTCCTTCAATATTCTTATTAAATTTTACATCAAAAAATTCGTCTTGACCTCCATGTGCAGACTCAATCTTCTCCTTTTTTTTATTTTTTATTTCTAGAATTTTAACATGCATTATATCGCCAGGGGTAACAATTTCAACATAATCTTTTTTACTCAAGCTATTATGAACAAAAACTTTTCTAACGTCTCCGCTCTCACCATCCTCACAAATACCAGCAAATTCCCAGGTTGCAGAAATAGCAGGAGATTCAAACAAATGATCTGGATCATTTCCTAATAAAAATCCTTTTCCATAACCTCTATTGGCTAATTTCAAAAGTTCTTTTTTATTAGATATAACTTCTTTTTTGTATTCCTCATTCCCATTAAAATATGCATCCACAACCTTTCTGTAAGCCCGAGAAACCACTCCAACATAGAAAGTGCTCTTTGCTCTACCTTCGATTTTAATAGAGTCCACACCGGTTTCTATCAAGTCGTCGATATGTTCAATCAAACATATATCAAAACTATTGAAAAAGTATGTACCATGTTTATCTTCTTCTAAATCAATAGAAAAACGATCTTTGTCATCAGTAACCTCTATAACTTTGGTGCTATTTTTATATTTCCAACGACAAGGTTGGCTACAGTCACCTAAATTAGCGCTCCTATTTGTCATCCATTTCGACAATATACATCTACCACTATAAGACATGCACATTGCTCCGTGCACAAAGTACTCCAATTCCATATCGGGCACTTCTTTTTTTATCTCCCTAATTTCCTCAAGAGTAACTTCTCTTGCTAGAATAATTCTTTCAACACCTTGCAACTGCCAAAACTTTACGGCCTCTACATTTGTAACATTTGCCTGAGTAGATATATGAATTGGAATTCCTGGTAGCTCCCTTTTCACAACCATTAAAATACCTGGATCAGAAATAATAATGGCATCAGGCGAAACCTTTTTAACAAACTCTAAGTGCTTTGGCAGTTCTTTTATGTGCTTATTGTGAGCATATATATTTAAAGTTACGTAGAACTTCTTACCTTTTCCTTTACAATATTCAGCAGCTTTTAGGATTGCTTCTTCATCAAACTGATTGATCCGTACTCTTAATGAAAAATTTGGGACACCAAAATATACAGCATCAGCTCCAAACGCAAATGCCATTTTCATTTTTTCCAAATTACCAGCTGGAGCTAAAATTTCCAATTTATGTTTTTTAATATCTTTCGTTTTCATAATTTATTCAAAACTAATTTTATTATCTATAATCAATTTAATATAAAAAATAAAAATATTCATCTTTTAACTATGGATATTCCTATTAAAAACCTAACTAAAATACATGGTTAGACTTTTTTGTATAATTTATTTATCTAAAATCACAACAGTACCACACTCCAGACTTCGGAAAACTAGTTCTTTCTCCATAGATATTCTTCATAAAACACTTGTAAGTTTCACTAACTCCTTGTGCAACTTTTTATTAGCAGCTACTAGTGACATCCCTAATTTCCACTTCTCACCTTTGTATCCAGTAACCTCACAACCAGATTCCAAAAGCAGAAGAGCACCTGGCGCAACATCCCACAACTTATGGTTAAATCCTATTATCCATTCTCGATTCCCGTTAGCAACGCATAGAGCATTGAAACCAGCACATCCAAAAGCATTAACTTCCATTTGTACATTTGACTGATTCCCTTTTTCAACAATTTTCTCTCTAATATAAACTTCTTGTTCTTTCACAACAAAGCTCATTAGACCTCTAGAACTAATCATACTATCATTATTAGAACAATTTATTCTTTTTCCATTCACAAATGCACCATACCCTTTTTTAGCAAATGCAAACTTTTCATGAATAGGATCAAAAATTGCTGACATGACAACTTCACCATTCTTAACCAAGGCAATCATTACTACAAAGATTGGGATTCCTGTAGAGAAATTAACCGTTCCATCAAGCGGGTCAATTATCCAGGTATAATCTTCACCCACTAAATCTCCCTTGATTTCTTCTGATATAATCTCGTCCTCAGGAAATTCTTCATTAATTCGGCTCACAATGAAATCATTGGATTCTAAATCTACATCTGTTACAATATCCAATCTATCATGTTTTGTATATCTAACTTCACTTTTTTCAAATCCAGCTAAAACGATTTTTCCAGCCTTACGAATAATCTCTTTCAGAAACTTCTCTCTTCTTGTCATTTCGCTAAATTTATCTAATTAATCCACTGCTTAATAGTATATCACACAAAATTACGTAAAAAAATAAAACAGACCAACTGTCTGTTTACCAAAATGATTAACTAGCTAAATTGTTTGTATGAGTCCGTGATTTCACGGACTCATACTAGTTATCTTTAAAAAAAGATTTATGGCCTAAAAAAACAAAAAGACGACATCACGATGGTAGTTGTTGCTGCCACACACATAGTACCAGCCATTACTATTAAACCCAATAATGAATTCTCCTTTTCCAAACCAAGGTCTGGGTCAACGCCAGAAAACTCCAGCAATTGATGATGATCACACCAGTCATCAATAACTTTTTCTCTTTTTCCAGTTTTGTTGTCATTAGCCGTTATATCCTCCTTATAAGTCTGTAATTATTTCAAACTGCTACTACTTATCATCAATCAAACTGTAGTACAACAAAACACTTATGTCAATAATTATAAACAAATTTTTCCAATAATCACCATTATTAATATTTTTATTTGACAAAAGAAGTTATACCAGTAATGATACTTATATTCAAGAATTTTAAATTTATCTTTTTACATATGAAAATTGGCATAATAGGACTTCCAAATATTGGAAAATCAACCTTATTTAAGGCTCTGACTAATATTCAAGTGGATATCAATAATTATCCATTCTGTACCATTGAACCGAACATTGGAGTTGTTGAAGTTCCTGACAAACGACTTGAGAAACTCTCGAAACTTTCAGGATCTAAGAAGTTACTCTATGCCACAACAGAATTTGTTGATATTGCAGGACTTGTAAAAGGTGCTGCAGAAGGTCAAGGTCTTGGAAATAAATTCTTGCACAACATTCGAGAAGTTGATGCCATCGTTGAAGTTGTTAGACTTTTTGAAAGTGAAAATATTACTCATGTACATGGCAATATTGATCCCAAAAGAGATATTGAGGTCATCAACACCGAACTTATTCTAGCTGACATGGAAACTGTACAGAAGCAACTCTCTGCTCTTGAAAGACAAGTAAAAAGCAATGATAAAAATGCCATAGAACAAAAAGAGGTAGTCTCGAAACTGAAAGATATTTTAGATGAAAACAACTTGAGTAAAATTCAGTCTTTTATTTCAAATCTAGGAGAAGATGCTAAGTTAATCTCGGACCTTCATCTTTTAAGTTCCAAGCCAATTCTTTATATTTTCAATACTAGCAACCCAAAAAATATCTCAATTGAAATTGAAAAATATGCGCTCACAGAAATTGAAAATTTCGTTGCCCTTGATATCAAAACAGAAGAAGATATACTAGAACTAACTGATGAAGATATTAAAGAGCTTGAGCTGAAATCTGAGCTTTCTGAACTTATTACGAAAAGCTACGACATGCTTGGACTTATGACATATCTCACTACTGGAGAAATCGAAACAAGAGCATGGACAATTCCAAAAGATTCCACTGCTCCACGAGCTGGTCGAGCAATTCATAGTGATTTTGAAGAAAAATTTATTCGTGCCGAAATTATTTCATTTAAGGATTTTATAGAAGCTGGCTCGAAAACAAAAGCAAGAGAAATTGGACTTTTGCGAACAGAGGGCAAGGATTACATTGTACAAGACGGAGACATTATTGAGTTTTTGATTTAGAGTATTCTGTAGAATAAGCTACAGAATACTCTAAAGCTTACCAAAAAGATTTAAAAAATATTTTATTGTTACCCATTAAAATCCCTCATGGAACACAAAAAAATACCCAGAATATTCTGGGTATTTTTTATATATGTGTCCTGGGAGGGATTCGAACCCGCGACCTATGGATTAGAAGTCCATTGCTCTATCCAACTGAGCTACCAGGACATATTGGTTTTAAAATTTACTTTTAAAAACCTTTGCCAAGAATAACAGAAAAAAACTCATCCGTCAAAGGTTTCTTTTGAATAAATTTATTCACTGTTTTTTTCTTCCGGAACTGAATCTTTATTTATAATTTCAATAAATTCATTAGCTTCTAAACTATCCCCATTAACAATCTTTTCTTCATCTTTAATTTCTTCCTTTGCTTTAATCCTTTCTTCCTCCAATTTCCTCGCTGTTTCAATTCTTTGCTTTATATTTACATCTAATACGTCAATAAATAATTCTCTTTGACTCTCAAAACCAGAAGGCTTATTATAGTTTTCTCTATAATTTTGCAGAAGTTTTATCGCTTCCATTGTTTCTTTCTTCATGCCATCAAAGTCCTCTTTCTCTCTTTCAATTTTTTGAAGCACAGCAACTGACGGTTGTGGTTTGTAAATACATTGCCACCAAATAACAATGGAATAAACCAAAACTAGACCAAAAAACAAACATGTTAAAAACCAAGTTTTTGTGCCTAAAAAATGAAAAAAGTTTATTCCCCATCTTTTAAATAATTTTAGAATATTTTCTTTCTTCTTCTTTACCATCTATTTTTCGTTCTTAATATTTGTTTTTGGAGTAAATGACACTGCTATTTTTCCAACAGTAAAGTCTATAGGATTTTCTTCTGTTGATTTTAATGTGTCTCCAAAACGATCAGAAGCATTTCCAATATTAATTGAATCAACTTTAAAAACATATGTCATGTTCTCAAGTTTATATAAAAATCTCAAAAAGTTTTTGTAGTTACCTTCCACCTTCAACGACAATCGCACTTTCTTTTTTTCAACCTCAATCAGAGCAAGTCTAGCCTTTTTTTGTTCTGGTGTTTCTTGAGAAGGAGCTTTCTGAGCTTTCTGAGCAGGTAGCTGTGCAATTTGCACCTCATTCCCTAGTTCCCTAGAAATTTTCTCTATATCTTGAATAAACAAGACAACAGACTCTTTTTTTATTAAAGCATTTTCAACTAGTTCTTGATCCTTGCCTAAATTTTCAACTAAATCAACAAAAACATGTGATTGATCAGCGTCTTTTTTAATAGCCTTGAATTCAATTTTATCTTCCTCGAATTGGTCCCTTGTCGTATAAACATCTTTAATAATCGGATTAACCACAAAAAATAATAAAGCAAAAACGACAGCAACAATAAAGAAGATTGTCCCTATAAGCATTTGCTTACTTTTTTTCATACTTTCCTTATTCATATCTTTTCTTTCAGTTTTTATTTTAAATCCATTTTGAAAATAAATTTAGCATTTGTATCAGAGACAAAATTAGAAATTGGTGAGTCAACACTTTTGAAATATTCACTCTCTTTCAACTGCTTCTCCAATTTTAATAATTGTTCTCTTTCTAGAGCAACCCCATTTAGAATAACTTCTTTGGAATCAATAGAAAATCTGCTCAAAATGATACCCTCTGGAATCATTTTGTTCATTTCTTGTACAAGAGCACTAAAACTTTTTTTTGATTTAAGTCCACTCTTAATTGTTTTAGCAGTTTTGCTATATTCTCTCAAAGAATCTTTAGCAACTTTAGTCTGTCTATAATCCAAACTACTTTCAAACCTAACAATCTCACTCTCCGTGAAACTTTTTTCTATTTCAATGGCATGAATATTGAATTTCAAAAACACAATAAACACAACCACTGAGAGAAGTGCCATAATGCCAATTCGCAATACGACTCCTATATATTTTAAATTTTTAATCTCTTCCCTCCTTTCAACAGGAAGAAAATTAATCGAAATATTCATTTTTGCATCCTCTTAAGGCTAAACCAATCGCTGTTATGTAGCTCTGTGCTTCACTTCTTGAAATCGATGGTATTTGTTTATTAAAACGAACATTTTTCCAAGGATTCCCTTGAACAACATCTTTTTTAAGGTGAATTGCGGCATAAGAAATAAGTCCCTTCAAATTGGAACCACCGCCCACCATGATAACTTTTCCAATTTTCCTATCATCCGTCGTTAGATTATTTTCAAAAAAACTAATTGTTTTACTCATTTCTTGAATAAAATTTGAAAGAATTGGTTTGTATATCTTCAAAGCCTCTTCTCTCTCTTGTTTATTTGAACCTAATCCAACTTTTGTTTTATAATTTTCTGCCTTATTAAGTTCTATCCCGAATTCTTTCGAAACAACATCAGTAAATAATTTTCCTGAAATTGAACTACTAGAAGAAAAAACTGGATACCCTTTGTCATAAACAAAATAAGCAGTACCATCAATTCCAACGTCCACAACCAGAACAGGTTCTTTCTCGTCTTTATCTAGAACACTTCTCCTCGTAGCAACTGAGTCTGCTTCTAAAACGCTAACAGTAAGTCCTGCCATTTCAAAAGCCGTTATCAAACTATCAACAACTTTTTGAGGTGTAGCAGCAACCAAGATATCCATATCCTTAGCATTCCTTCCAACAATCTGCCAGTCAAAATAAACTTCATCAATTGAAATTGGAATATGAGACTCTAATTCCCAATGAATTGCTTCCCGCACTTCTTTCTCCTTCATCAATGGCAATTTTATTACTTGAAGAAAAACTTTATCTTCAGGAACAGAAACAACAACTGACCTACCCTTTATTTTTTTACTAGAAATTTCGCTAAGAGCATCTTTTAACACAGCCACAAATTCATCTATTTTCTGAATTTCAAAATCTACAACAACACCTGGTGCTAGAACTTTCTTACTCCAGCCACGAACAACATCCTTATCGTTTCCACACTCAACCTGAAAAATCTTCAAATCACTGTTATTTACATCAACAGCAAACATTTGAGGTTTAAAAAAATAAGAAAAATATCTTTTAAATGATTTCTTTGCCATTATTACTTTATCAAATCAATTTATAAATCTTCCCACAAATCCAGTTCATATGTGTTCCCTGTAGGAAAGAATGGAGGTGGGGTGTATAGTAAATTATTATCGAAGAATAGATTCCTTGTTGTGTATCCAGTTCCATCTGTCCAAGCAAAACCATATCGATGATTTGTTGCGATTGAACCATACACAGTAATTGTATTTCTCCATCTATAATTAGAAAAACCATAATGATCTCTTCCTACTCTGCCATTTTGAGCTAATAAAGCTGCATCAATCCTAAGATCATTCTCAGAATACAGTCCAACTGATATATCATTTTCTGCAATGAGACCTATTACTTCCTGACCATCAGTATGTGTATATCTAATATCGTTATTTATATAAATATCCGTCTCTATAACATCCGAGGCCAAATTTGCTGATGCAATAGTCACTCTTGCTGTATCAATAATCCCATCAACCCAAGCATTGTCTTCAACAAAAACCAAACCATTAGCAGGAATATCAAAGACTTCAACTGCTGATTGACTTATAATGTTGAATGTTGAACTTCCTCTAGTGTAGACTAACCTTTTTTCAATTTTATCATCTGCACGGAGTGTTATATGATAACCAGCTACTGGTTCTTGTTGAGTATTACACTGCCATTGCCACCATATGGGCCATCCCACAAAAACCCAACCGCAAACACTTGTTGAATAAGTATCACCTCCAAAATACAAACCATTCGCAACAGCTTCAGATTTAATCAATGCCAAATCAGTTGTCACACCGTTAAAATCGACCGCAGCCACAGGGAATTTTGTTCCAGCCAAGAACACTGCATCTTCATCGGCCTGAGAAGTCCAAACCCCTGGTCTATTTATTCCTGTGTCAGGATCAATATAAGTTGCAACTGAAGAAGAAATTTGGTTGTTAGCAACACCGTCAAAGCGTATTCCTCCATTTGAATGAATAGGCCCTTGTGTGTTGGTTCCACTTCCAAAACGTATAGCATCATTTGCCAAAACAGAAAATTCACTCCAAGAAGCTCTTCTAAAACGAACTTTGACTGACCTCTTAATATCAGGATGTCTGTATGTCCAACCAGTTGACTCAACAGAGGCAATCGTAGAATCTGGATTAGGAATCGTAACGGTTAGTTTATATTTACCCACAGCATTACCATCTTTATCCGTAACTTCAACTTCATAGGGTGTGACATCTCCATAAGCAGTTCCTGAGTCCCAAAAATTTCTTATTTGTTGAGCATTCTTACCATCAAGATTATGCGCTAAATACCACTTATAAAAATACACGCCACTTTCAGCAAATTGCAATGCTTGTTGACGTGAAATCTCATCTGAACTCCTTCGCTGTGCCACACTAACAAAAACTAAAAGTCCAGTTAAAAGCGTTGTTACAACAGCTGCTGTAACCAAAGCATAGGCAGCAATAAAACCGCCTTGTAAATTGCTTTTCTTTTTTTGTCTTGTTGTTTTTTTGTTCATCCCCTTTTAATCCAGATTTTTGTATTTTTACTTTCTTAAGCTCTATTTGATTATACACAAAAAAACAAATTATCTCAAACAAAAAAATGACCCTTGAGATAAAGGTCATTTTTCATATCTCAAACAGGCTAGATAATAGACTATAAACTAACTTCTTTCCAGCCTTCACCACAAGCACGAACTGCCCTACAAGAAGTAGCTGGCCCTCCAAATGCACCAGCACAAACCCATGTCCATCGATTGCCACGAGGCGTTGGTCCTTCGATTAAAGTACTCCCTGACCCGCACCAACCTGTCGTTGGTATATTTCTACACCAAATTGCTTTCTCTGCTACTCCACATTTCCCGCTTATCACACAACTACCATTCTTAAGCTCGAATCCAGAATCACAAGTATACTCACATTTACTAGGGTCAGAACAACCATCAACTAAAGCTCTTGGAAAATCTGCCAACAAATCAGAATCATCATCTGAGCATAAAGTTGCATTATTAGGAATCGTTCCAATACAATGAGGCTCATTATCAATCAAAACAATATCGACAGGAACAATCTCAGAACAAGCGTTTCCAAATAGATCATATGTCACTAACAAATCACCTGTATTAACTGGTATCCCGTTTCCAATACCACCCACTTGTTTATAAATCAAATCAAAATCCAGATCCACACCATTAAGCATTGAGCCTAGATTGTTCCAAGAAATTTCACCATTAGAAATAATTGAATAAGCTGGAACAGAAGATAGGATATTGAATTTATCAGCATTGTCTCTATAAAAATTAGCCTGTACATTCTCTGGTCTAAATGGTATTAGGATATCTTCTATTATCTCTCTAAAGATTGCTGTTAAATCATCTACATCAGAATGATAATATTTTCCTTCTTTATTACCTGATTCCTGAGCGATTTTCTTCAAAACAATCTCATCAGAATCGTCTCCGATACCAACAGAGAAAACGGTTGTATCAGAACCAACACTTAAGATACCAAAATTAATTGGGATTCCTATATTCTGCTTACCATCGGAAGCAATAACAATAAATTTTTGCGCATCATTATCAGCATTAGCCTTCAAATGATTCCCAGCATTCATCAAAGCTCCACTAATATTGGTTTGTCCTGAAGCAGAAAAGCCACTGGCTGCATCCTTAACTTTTGCATAGTTGGATGTCAAAGATTGATCCAGCGTTACATTACCATTATAAGTAACAAGCGCTAAACGATTCTCTACATCAGCACTAGTCACAAAAGTGTCGGCTACGATATTCAAAGCAGCTTTAGCTGCATTAATTTTTTTCACACCATCAGCTTCTTCGTCCATTGAGCCAGAACGATCCATTACTAAAACAATTTCAACATTCTCACCAGCCTGCAAATCATCTTCCCCTTCTGCAGTCATCGAAAGATGTGTCTTAAATTCATAACCAACTGGCACAATCGTCGTGAAAGGCTCACTAGAAGTTACTCTCTTACCTGAGTAAAAAAAGTTTGCAGAGAAATTATTGCCACAATCTCCAACTGCAGCAAAGACCTGCGAAAAAGAAAACAACATTGCAAATAAAGAAACTGGCAATAATACTTTTTTAATTTTATTTCTCATATATTTTTATAAATTGTATATATCACAATAGTTTATTCCTCTTCTTCTTCCTTATAATCCGAATTCATGATTAGTTTATCGACAGAAATTAAGTCATTCTCCATCTCAGACAAGAGTACCTCTACTGGTAATTGCACTCCTACATAAGAACCTTCTGCTAATTCACTGATTCCCACTTTAACTTCCTTGGAAATTCCATCATCATCCAAAACAAACTTGGAAATTCTAAATTCATCTGAATTTTCAAGCTTCAATCGGACCTCTTTTATCTGATCACCATATACCTTTGTTTCAATTGTAATTAAATCCTTATTAATACTAATAATTTTTCCATGAAGCTCCTTCACTATGACATCAATGTCTTTAATCTCTTCATACATTCCATCTTCATCAAAGTGTCTTTTCACAACACCTACGTTAGAAGGCACTCTTTTAATACTACTGCCGTTCACAAGACGATTAGCTTTGATAGTTGTCATCACAAGACCAAATGAAATATACACTATAAGTAAAGTCCCAATTGTTCCAACAAGGAACAACGAGAGTGATTTATAATAATCATCGTTGCGAAAATTTTTCTTTCTCATTATTTTAAATTTAAAACTTTATCAAAATTTATACAATTATATCGAGTCTTTTTGGACCTATGACTCTAAATCCGTCATTATAATCCACATTCAGTTCAAACTTCACACTCCAACTAGAACCTTCTACATCTTTATATTTTATAGGTACTACAAATTTATTTTTATAGTTTTCATCATCCAAAACATCTCTGTGTTTTAAATCAGCTCGATAACGAAGTTGCACAGCTTTACCACTTGCCAAAACGTCAACGTTCATTAGTTGATATTTTTCTTTTCCAATTTTAAATGGACTTATTCTAATATCTCTGGCCATTCCATTCCCAACATTATTAAGTTTCAAATCAGTATATGAATGAAATTTCTCTGGCTTATTCTTCTTTAGAACCAAGAAAGTATCTTCAACATCTTTATCGGACCACTGCAATCTCAATAAAGGTAACTCCGAAAAAGTCTGTTGTTTTCTTATAAGCTCTTTTTGCGCCTTCGATTCCATAAGAGTGAAGAATAGAATAAATGCAGTTGCAAATGGAATTAAAAAAAGCAAAGCTTGCTTGGCAAAACCAAAGGCATCTCCCAAGGTAGTTATTGTTTCAAGAGTTTCCATTTTTTCTTATTTTTGGATTCCATATTGAGAGATACAAAATCATCTCAATATACAAATTATATTTATATTAACTATATCACAATAATTATAGAAAAGAAATTTATAAACTAAAACATCTCCGATGACAAAGGTATTTTGAGATCTAATAGAAACTATTTTTTAATCACCGAACGATACAGTTTTTTTCCAATTAGATAGACAATAACCAAAAATATCACGAAAGGAATAAGAGATGGAATAGTAACAATCACAAAATGAATGAACCCATAAACAAAGTCTTGTGCTTGTTTCTTTAAATCATTTAAAGATTCTTTCATAACTTGAGAAGGTCTCCAATCATCAGCTATCGGAGTAATTTCAACATCCTCACTAAGATTAATAGTAATAGTAGACATTGAAGTTTGAGATTCTAGGTATTTAATTTTACCTTCCAGTCTTTCTATTTACCCTCTAACATTAGCAATCTCTTTAGAAACCATCAGTATATCATCAAGCTTACTTGAGCGATCAAGCAACTCAACAAAAGTTGTTTCCTCTGCTCTTTTATTTTTCAGTTGGGCTTTCAAATCAACATATCTTTCTGTAACATCCATTCCAGAAGTAGATCCGCTAACAACCTGAGTAGCTACTGATTTTATTTCATTAACAACTTTTTGGAATTTATCAACAGGAACCTTCACTGTCATTTGACCACTTTTTAAGCCACGACGATATTCGTTGAAATTGCTAGAAAAAACCTCCCCCCTCATTTTCTGTGACTATTCTAGATATCTCATCTTTTGCAGTATCAGTACTATCTACTTTAAAAGTTAGAAAACCATTTTTAATAACTTTCTTATCAGTAACACTTTCAATTGGTATATAATCACCATTACCAACCATTCCTTCGGATTTTGATTCATATTCCATATCATTAACTTGAGCCATATCGATAGACTCCTCTCATATAGAAAACCCTGATGCTGACAATGAAAAAAAAGATTCTTTCAAAACATCAGAAAAACCAGCTCTATTAATATTCTTACTGCCTCCGAGAAAAATGAAACTATAAACACCAAAAAGGACTAAAATAACAAAGAAAGCACCTATTACCTTTGTTAATTTCTTTAAAAAATCCTTATTAAAATCTTTAGCTTGTTTCTTTATTTTTTTGCACTATAAATTTTATATATTATAAATAAAAATCATACGTTCCAATAAACTTTACTTTAAAAATTATAACATTTTTGAAAAGAAACACAAAATCCTGATTCCACTTGTTTTTTCCAAGTTGCCAACATTTCAATTTCGAAGTATACTGAAGAACTAAAACATAATATTAATAAAAAATAATATACGGACGATGATAAAAGTTGAGAGAATCTCGAAATCATTTGGCTTTATAAAAGCTGTAAATGAGCTTTCTTTTGAAGTGGAAAAAGGAGAAATTGTTGGTTTTCTAGGACCAAACGGAGCAGGTAAAACAACCACTATGCGAATGCTTACTGGGTTTACTTCTGCTGATGCTGGAAAGATCACAATTAACGGCAAAGATATTGAGAAAAAAACAATGGAAATTCAAAAAAAGATTGGTTACTTACCAGAGAGCAATCCTTTATACAAAGACATGCAAGTTATAGAATTTCTGAACTTAACAGCAGATCTTAGCGGAATAAAAAAAGAAAAGAAAAAAGAAGCATTATCTTTTGTTGTTAAAGCAGTTGATATTAAAGATGTATTCTATAGACCAATCGGAGAATTATCAAAGGGTTACAAACAAAGAGTTGGTATTGCCGCAGCTCTTGTTCATAATCCTGAAATAATCATAATGGATGAACCAACAGAAGGGTTAGATCCAAATCAAAGAAAGGAAATCAGGACACTTATAAAAAAACTAGCGAAAGACCATACAATCATAATAAGCACACACATAATGCAAGAAGCTTCGGCTATTTGCGATAGAATGCTTATTATTAACAAAGGAAAATTAGTGGCAGACGGAACAACCAAAGAACTTTCATTGTCAGCCAAAAATGAACGCCTATTAACTTTAGAAATTGAAGGAAAAGATATTCAAAAAAATCTTGAAAAAATATCTTCCATTAAAGAATTTAAGAATGTTCATACTGAAAACAAGATAACAGAACTTTCAATCACAACAGAAAAAGCTACTAAGATTCAACCGGAAATTTCCAAAATGGCTCAAAAGAATAATTGGACGATCTGGAAACTAATTGAAAAAGAACAAAATCTTGAAGATATCTTCCAAAATTTAACTAAAATAGAATAACTAAATTAAAAGACAGATAAAGAAATGAAAAATATATTTACTATTATTAAAAAAGAGCTTGGTAGTTATTTCAATAACCCAACAGCATACATAGCACTGGTCTCTTTTCTTCTACTTTGGGAATTCCTCTTCTTCAAAAGTGTTTTTCAAATAGGAGTTTCTTCTCTTAGCAACTTATTTATGTTATTACCTTGGGTTTTCTTGCTTATTATCCCAGCACTAACAATGGGAACTATTGCTCAAGAAAAAGCAGAAGGGACAATGGAGCTCTTGTTGTCTAGACCATTAAAAGAATATGAACTTATTGTTGGTAAATTTCTTGCTAGTGTTATTTTCCTTGCAATAGCACTTTTATTCTCATTACCAATAGCAGTTTGGTTAAATTCAATTGGAAATTTAGACTGGGGAGTTTTCTGGAGTCAATATCTTGCAAGTATCTTTCTTGCATCAACACTTTCAGCACTTGGGATTTTAATCTCTAGCGTATTCAAAAGTCAGGTTTCAGCTCTTTTAGTTACGGCAGTATCATCTTTCTTTCTAATCATAACCGGATTGGAATTAGTAACTTCTCGACTGAATGAATTCTTAGTTCCATTTTTTGAACAATTTTCTGTACTAACACATTTTCAATCAATGGCCCGTGGAGTAATTGACCTAAGAGATCTTTGGTATTTCATTTCAATCTCGGCTGCTTTCCTTGTGATAACACATTTACTTCTATTGAAATCAAAGTTTGGAAATCAAAAAAAAGTTTTTAGAAGTTTTCAATTAGGTACATTGTTATTAGTTGGCATTATAGCCATGACAAATGTTATTGGGACAAGAATTCCAGGAAGAGTAGATTTAACTGAGGAAAAATTATACACACTTAGTGAAACAACAAAAGAAACATTGGACAATCTAGACGATATCGTAGAAATTACATTTTTCGCTTCGAATAAACTTCCCTCACCACTTCAACCAACACTAAGAGAGATAAAAGATGTCTTAAATGATTATAAGACACTGGGAAAAGGAAATATTAAGGTTGAAACAAAATATCCTTCAGGTAACGACAAGGCCGCCAAAGAAGCTGCTTCTCTGGGAGTACAAAAAATTCCCTTTGATGTCATTAGAGCAGAAGAAAGACAACTAAACTATGGCTATCTAGGACTTGCTGTTTCATATGGAGGAGAACACGAATCACTTCCTTTTATTGAAAATACTAGTGACTTAGAATATCAATTAACAAGCTTTATTGTTAAATTGACCAACGAAGATCAAAAAAATGTTGCATTCTTAACTGGACACGGAGAAAAGCTTTTTTCTCAAGACTTACAAATCCTAAAAAAAGAACTTTCTAAACAATTCAAAGTAACAACCATAACACCAATTTCGAATGAAAAAAATGTTGACCAAGAAAACTTAGAAGAAGAACTGAAAACTCCTAACAAAATTGAAATACCAAAAAATGTTGATGTTCTAGTTATTGCTGGAACAAACAAGGAAATACCAGATCAAGAAAAAGAAGAGATAAAAAATTTCATAACCCAAGGAGGAAGCGTTTTCTTTATGATAGATTCAGTTGATGTTATGCCTCAAGTTGGGACAGCCAATGAAAATCCTTATACACTAGCAGAATTAGTTAAAGAAGAACTAGCAGTAGAAGTCAAAACTGATCTTGTATATGATGTTAAATCTAATGAAATAGTTTCCGCTGGAGGTAATGGTCCATTCCCTGTCCACCTCAGATATCCATTCTGGACACGTGCGATTCCAACCGAAGAGAATCTACTAATAACAAAAAAGGTTCAAAGCATAATCATGCCATGGACCAGTTCAATAGAACTTGATGAATCCATGGCTCAAGAAAAAGGAATTGAGCTTAAGAAACTAATTACAACAACAGAAAACGGGGGTTCTCAAAGTGGACAATTCGATATTAGACTAGATCAAGAATTTTCTGTATCAAACTTAGAAACAAAAATCATTTCAGTTTCTGCTGAAAAAGATGCTTCTAGATTTGTTATCGTCGGAGATTCAGACTTTATAACAGATAAATTCTCTAATGGTTCTTCTGGAAATTTAGCTTTTGGAATGGAGTCAATTTCTTGGTTAGCTCAAGAAAAATCATTAGCAGAAATTCAATTCAGGAATCAAACTGATAGAATGATTGTATTGAAAAATGAAACCCAAGCAAATACGATTAAGTTTTCAAATCTCGCAATTGCACTTATTTTACCTTCTGCTTTCGGATTCTTTAAAATGGCAAGAAGAAAAAACTCAAAAAGCAAAAGTTATCAAGAATAAAAAATAAATATTTAAACTTATGAACCCTAAAAATATTAAGGTCTTAGCAATTATCTTTATTGCCTTTCTTCTTGTGGTTATGGCACCTTGGATAAAGCAAAAAATTTCTCCTGAAAAAGAAATTTCTGAGAAATTTGAAAATATTAGCTTGAATTTTTCAGATTTTTCTAAAGAAAATGTCGAAGAAATCACAATTACGACAAGTGAACAAGAAATTACCCTATCACTAACAAATGATGTTTGGAAAATAGATAAGGCGGATGCTTCTCCAGAAAAAATTGATAATTTTTTTCGAGAACTATCCTTATCTGAGATTCAAAAACAATCTTCAAAAAACAAAGAAAATCACAAAAAATTTGAAGTTGATGAGGAAAGTGCAACAACCCTAACATTAAAATCTAATGGAGAAGATGAGGTCTTCTTTATTGGGAAAAATGGTCCATCATTTGATTCTTTCTATGCAAGAAAAAAGGGCGTAACTAGCGTTTTCCTAATTAGTGGGAATTTGAAAAACTCAATCACTGGCGAAAAAGAAGACTGGATAAAATCAGAAGAAACAACTGATGATAGAAATAGTTCTAATCCAGATACATTAGAAATACCCTAACCAAAGATTCTAAATAATAAAAAACTGCTCATCTAGAGCAGTTTTTTATTATTCTATATCCCAACTTTTCTTACCATCACCAGAAATTGGAATCTTTTCACCAAATAACTTTGGATCTGATTTAAAAGAAATATCTAAAAATGCCTTTATCCTAGCAAAAAATTCTCTAAAATTATTGTTCTTTTCAAAAAGATATTTTCTTTTATTAGCAGAAATTCCCACAGCATCCAACCCTAATGAATTAGCAATGTATATAGATCTTGAAAGATGAAAATTTTGAGTAGAAATCGAGACTGTAGAAACATTAAAAATATTCTTTGCTCTGTACAAGCTATCATATGTATCAAAACCTGCATGATCCAAAAAAATATCTTGTTCTGGAACACCTTCTTCCAACAAAAAATTCTTCACAACATTAACTTCATCATAATATTTTGCACCATGATCCCCACTAACTAAGATCTTCTTTGCTTTTCCTTTTTTATAAACCTCAAGACCCGTTCTAGCTCTATCAAAAAAAATATCGCTCATTTTTCCATTAGCATAAACTCTGGCACCCAGAATCAGTACTACTTCTTTTTCGGGAAGATCCACAACTGATTTATAAATTTTATTCTTAGCAAAAAAAACTATCCCCCCGTTAATAGAAACAATTGCAAGAATAAAAAATAAAATTGCAGAAATAACCCTCTTTAAAAATTTTTTCATTGTTCTCATTACTAATACTATCATTCCTTTGATTTAGGAAAATCACCTTTATCAAATCCTTTTAAATCACTTATATCGATAATTTCATTGTCCTCATCTAATTCAATTTTATAGCCTCTTCCTGAAATTGTTTTGATAATTTTTTCCCTTTTACATAGTCTTAGTTTTCTCCTAATATTCCCTATATGGTCTCTATGGTATTCGTAAAAGGACTTGTGACTAATCCCCAAACATGCTCAAGAATCATCCCTCTTGAAACAACTATATTCCTATTTCTTGCAAGTAATTCTAAAAGCATGAGCTCTTTTCTAGTTAAGTATATCTCTTTTGAACCACGTCTTACGATTTGCTTATTAGTGTCTATGACCAAAGAGCCGTTTTCAAAAGATTTAGAGTTTACACTTTCAAATCTTCTCAATATCGCCCTAATTCTAGCGATAAGTTCTTTAAAAGAAAATGGTTTATCCATGTAATCATCAACACCTGCATTTAAAAGCTCAGCCTTATCAATAGCATTAACCCTAACAAACAATATTAAAATTGGAACATGTTTTTTTCCTAATCCTCTCACAAACTCCTCTTCCATCAATTCCAAGCATTACATTATCCAGTATGATCAAGTCATAGTCGTTAATACAAGCAAGATATATCCCCTTTCAGGTTTATTGACAATATCCACGGAAAAACATTCGTTTTTAAGTCTCTTTTTCAACAAATTGGTTAGTTTTTTATCATCAATTATTAGAATCCTCATTTAGATTTCTTTAATTTAGATTTATCTTATCGATGAAATAAATTTATATATTGAATTATAAAACAAAAAAATAAGACTGTCTACAATAAAAAAGAAACCTTAGATTATATTTTTGATACAATCTAAGGTTTTTAAAACATCACTAGCATGAGACTCTTCTCTTTAGATTCCTGAATAAATCTTCAGAAAAAAGAAAGGGGAGAATAACAAGGCCGACAAATAGAAATAACCCACCAGAAAATAACAGAGCAACCTTTAAAGAAAAAAGATCATTAATCCAACCGATAATTGGTCCCAACAAGGAAAAGAATAATCTTCCCACCATATTCTTCACAGAGAGAACAGTAGCTCTTACGTCAGATGATATGATTTTCTGGACAATATCATTTGTAATTGGATTATTTATCCCCCTAGAAACATAGAAGAATACTATGAATAGACCAGACCAAATTGTATTTGTAAATCCTAATAAAAAATATCCTACAACAGGAAGTAGTAACATTGAACTAAGAACTACCTTTTTTCCAAAGAAATCTTCTATTCTCTGAACATTCCAAGAAGAGAAAGCTGAAACAAACATCAGCAAGGCCCATATTATACCAAAATATTTCAACTCTACACCACCCTCCCTAAGGTACGGCTGTATAAACCAAACCATCACGATAGTTGAAGTCGCAACAACAGAAGAATATAAGATTACCCACTTTAACTTCACTTCTTTTTTCCATAAAGAAGAAACCGTTTTGAAGGTTTTGACAAGCTTAATCTCCTTGCCCTTGCTCTTATTGCTCAGTGGCTCGTAAATTGACAATATGACCGGAAAAGAAATTAGTGTAACAAAGGCTTCACCGTATATAGGGACATTTAGACTTATTAGAGCCAATAGTCCACCAACAATACTTGCAACACCTTCAGAAATAAGTCCCATTGAACAATTTCTGCCTTCTATCTGTTTGTACTCATGTTCTCTACCAAGCTCTAATAAACTATCATACATTAAAGCAGAATCAGTTCCTGAGATGAAACTAGCACCTAGCCCTAACATTAATTCTGCCAACAAGAAACCCCAAAAATCACCAGCCAATGCATAACCAATAAAACCAATAAATGTAAGTGTCCAGCCCAGAATAATGGAATTTTTTCTTCCGAATTTATCGGAAAAGTATCCCGAAGGAACTTCCAGTACCAGAATAGCTACACTGAAAATTGACTGCAGCAACAAAACCTCTTTCATTGTTAAGCCCTTTTCCTGAAAAAACAGCACAATGATTGGCATCATAAGCATAAATCCCCTAGCCATTTTAACAAAGTTCAGTTTCCAGATATTTGCTTGCAACTTTCTTTTTTCCATGTCTTATCTCCTTAAATTTTAAAAGTGCTTCACAAAAAAACTCGACCACTATTGGCCGAGTTTTTAAATAAAGCATTGAAGTTCTTTCTAATTACATAATCTTTTATGCAGACAACAATGATTCATTCTGTATCGTACCGATAGCATGACGCTTATACCCCAAATTTCTCGGAGCATTAAAACCACAACCATTAAGATTAATGAGCATGTGGACCGTGCTATTCTTTTGATACAATCTTTGTTGCATATTAAAAAACTATCTAATTAAATTTATCACACTTTCTTTTTATCATAAAAAATGAATTTTGTCAAATAAAGCCACACAAACTTTCTTTTATTTTTTTCAAATTTATAATCTTATCAAATTTGACTTATGTTTTTTCAAGTTAAAATATTCGATAGATCCCTCTTTTTCCTCAAAATCAACAAACAATTTACACCAAGACCTTCCTTTTTTCCAAACCAATAGAAGTTCATAGTCTTCACATTTTTTCGCCTCAAAACAACCGTTAAAAGCAGGATACTCGTTTCTAAAAATCATCAATTCTCCAAGTTTTCTTACAACATCTCTCTTAATCTCTTTTTCAATTTCGGACATAGAATAATAATAACGGTTAACATCTCTTCCATTCCCAGTTTTTTCCAGAAGACCCTCGTCATTTACTCCAGCAAGCAATCCCACATAATAAACTTGTGGTATTCCTGGCACAAAACATTTAATTGCCCTAGCAATTAAATGTTTTTTATCGTCTTCCCCTAAAGCTGAATAGTAGGTTGTATTAATTTGATAAATATCAACATTCTCTGAGCTTGTACCACTAGCTCTCATAGTCACATTTCCACCATTTTGAAAAATGCTTTGGAATAAATCCTCTAATTCGTTAGTATCAACAAGACCCTCTACATCAATAAGCCCAATTCCGTCGTGTGTATCTAGCGTAGTTATTTGATTTTCTGGTCGAATCTTTATCCAGCGCTCCAAACTTCTTGTATTTTTAGAATAAATAGAATATAACACTAATGCCGGAAGACAAAAATCATATACATAATTAATTCCATTAGTTTTAGCAAGTTTAACTTGCATTGAATAGTGATCATGTATTTCTGGTAAAACTAGCATGTTGTTATCATGAGCAACTTTAGCTAACCATCGGATAAATTTGTATATCTCTGGTATCATGAAACTAGTTGTTCCTCTTTTCTTGGAACAATATCCAGTAACATCAAGCCTTAAAAGTTTAACTCCTTGACTACCCAAATTTTCAATCCATTTTTGAATCATCTTCCTTACTCTCCGATTCTTGATATCTAGGTCAATTTGTTTTTTAGAAAAAGTACACCAAACTGACCTCTTCTTTCCATCAGCAAAAATAAATTTCTCAAAAGGACTACCTAATCTTGGTCTATAGATTTTCTCCAAAACAAATTTATTCACTCCCTGTTCATGAAAAACAAAGTCAACTCTCCTAAGTAGATTTAGAGTTTTTTTCAAAACAACAAAAAATTTTCTAACTCTTTTATCGATTTTCAATAATTCAAACCTAGAAGAAAATTTTTCAGTCGTAATAAAGAAATTAGAAAAAAATGATTTATCACCATTTTTCAAAAAATCCTTAAATTCAAACAATTCATCAGAAATATGATCAACAACTAAATCAACAACTATGTCATATTTAACTGAAATGTGTTTTATATCTTCCCAAGTCCCAAATTTTTTATCAACATCTAAGTGAGTTAGCGATGAAAAACCACTGTCTGCAGAAGATAGGTAGAAGGGCAATATATGTATACCCCTAACTTTCTTGAAAAATGTTTTCCTACTATTTCTTCTAACTCCTTAATATTCTTACCCAAGCTATCAGCGTATGTGATAAGTTGTATTTTGTTTTTCAATTTTCGCATATTAGAACTAAACTAGTTTAACAAAAAAATAGATTGCTACCAATGTAGAAAAAATAACTTGTAGCACAATAACAGATACTGATCCCAAAAAAATGCCTAGACCTGCCCTAAGAGATTCTTCTAGTTTTTTGCCACCCATCATCTCTCCAATCACAGCACCTACAAAAGGACCCAGAAAAATACCTAATGGTGGGAAAAAGACAACACCTAAAAATCCGCTTATCACAGCGCCCACGATCCCATTCTTAGTAGCATCAAAAAATTTAGCCCCTACAATTGGAGCTAAATAGTCTAAAAACACAAGTATTATCATTGTGATTGCAAAAAAAATCAACATTGTAGTAGAAAAAACAGTTGAGCCTTTTACAAGATATAAAATCAAGAGTGCAATAAAACTAAGTGTTGGCCCAGGCAATGCTGGAATGATACTCCCCACAATACCTAACACAACTAATACAGCACCAACTATAAGCCAAATATCCATTTAGATTTAAATTCAATCAATTAAAGTCTGCAGAAAATATAAGAAAGAAATATTTTGTAAAATTAAAAAGGGGATTCCAATAATAAAATACCATTTTCTAGTTTTGTGTCTAAAAACAAACATCCCTAGATAAACACCAACGCTACCAAAACAAGTAGCCATAAAAAATAACACTCCTTCCGAAATCCTGTTTTTATTATTGTCATTCCTTGCACGATTTTTATCAAAAAACATCACAAAAAAAGCAATGCTGTTTATACAAAAAAATAAGATGAGCAATAATGGGACTTTGAAAAACATTTCACAATATATTACAAGTCAATATTTAAATTTTAACACACAAAATCCCCTATGCAAAAGATTTGCATAGGGGATTTTTTCGATATGAAGAAACTAAGATTTCATTACATCAATGATCAAACCATTGATCACGAAATCATCATCTCTAGTTAGATAAATTTGCTCATGAAACTTCTCACTTGATTTTGGTAATAACACCACATTACCATCACTTGTGTATTTCAACACCTTAACAGTTGCCAATCCATCAATCACGGCTAATACAACCTCGCTTTCATCTCCCTTGAATGATTTATAGTTAGGATCAACCAAAAGAAAATCATAGTTCTCAATTCTCTTCCCTGCAACTTTAGCAAGATTAAGAGAATTTCCTGCTGCTTGGATTGCAAACAGCTTCTTAGTATTTCCACCCATTAACCTGTTTTTGGAAACTTTCAACATTCCCTCTGGATGATTTTCTGCCACCATACAAGGAGAGCCACAATTTGCCATTCCAAAAATTGGAATGTTAATAAAAAATTCAGTTTGTCTTTCTAAAATCTCAATTCCATACCGTTGTGAAGTTCTCTTGATATAACCAAGTTCTTCTAGCTCCTGCAAACCAACAGCAATGGAACGTGAACTATTTAACAATAAACCTTTTAAGTTAACTTCTTCTTTTAATTCTCGAATAGATGGCATTCTTCCATTATTAGAATTGAACATTTTCAATGCTTCCATGAAAATCTCTTGTTTTTTTGTTAATGCAACCATGATTTTTTATTTTAATTTATTTTGTTTACTGTTTACTTTGTTTACTATACTGTTTATTATACACCAACTATTTCTCTTAGCAAATAAAAAAATGCCCTTTCGAGCATTTTATTTTATATCGCTTATTTAAAGCTAGAAAAAATTCTTTATCCAGCCAAATAAACTAAAAGTTTTTAATCGCTTGTTTAAATACTCAAGTTGAGTTTTATTTTTTTCAGACTCATTATCAACTCTATCCTTCAATGCATCTCCTTCTGACATTTTCATATAATCACCGCCCAAAACGGTATCAAGTTTTTCCAACTGAGCTTTTTGTAAATTCAAATTAACCTCTAAAGCTTCAATTTCTTTTTTATCAACACCGAAGAAAAAAACTTTAAGACTACTTTCCTTTCTAACCTTCGTTAAGTTGTTTTCGATACTATTCATATTAGTCTCATACACACTCAATATTTGCTTTACATCAGCCTGTCTTTTAGCTCTTTCCTCCTTTAATCGCTCTTGTTCACGTACTAATGCCTCCTGACGCTCCTCCTCCTCTTCCAATCTCTTAGCCTCCTCATTTTCCTTTCCCTTGTCTTCTAATTTATCATCATCATTAGTACTAACAACGGTGTCAAAATGACAAATCTTATTAATCGAACCATCTTTATTACCACTGATAGAATTTCCTCTCATTGTAATAGAGTCAGTCCAGTATGTCCTAGAAGTGCTTCCTCCTTGAGTCTTTTTACAATTCAAAGCATAGTTATCATTACCAGATATGCTATTGTTCTCAACCCTAATATCACCTTTCTCATTGAGTTCTTCATAGAACTGCGCTGCTATTGCACTTGCTCCATTATTTTTGATTGTATTGCCCGATATTTTCAAATCTGTTTCACCAACAATGACCTCTATGCCACTTTCTCCATTCTTATGAATGTAGTTACCTTTAATAAAACCACTAATTTTAGAACGAAGATCAAAACCCTCTTCGTCATTTCCAATAACTTCATTTCCAGAAAGCTCAATTTCGTTACCTCTTTGGACATAGATTCCTTTTCCTTTTCCATCTTTAATTTTAGAATTTTTCAACACTAACTTTCCACTCCCTGGAGCAATATCCACGCCAATTTTCACAAAATCACGGATAATACAGTCTTCAATTACAACCTCTGCATCCTTATCAATTGAAATACTTGTTTTTCCACCCTTAACTGTAATATCTTTTATTTCAGAATCGTCATCCATACCAACTGTCCCTGAAATAGTAACTTCGTCTTTACTCTCACCTATAAGTCTCATTGACTTACCTATAGTAAAATCACCAACATATTCACCATCCTCAATATATATTTCTTGAGTCCCACTTTCCTTTCCAGCCACCTCTATTGCATCTTCTATGTTTTTGAACGGCTCATCCTCACTTCCATCTCCACCACTTGAAGCAGATTCATCAACATAAAAATCATAATCTTTCGCACTAGCAAAAAATGGAAAGATACAAAACAAACAAATTATAATAAAAATTTTAAATTTCACAAAAGATACATTAAAAATAAATCTGCAAAAATCGCAGATGCACTATCCTCCTTATTTTTTTAATAGTAAAACTATTCTTTAAAAGAGTCAAAAAATATCTGCTCAAAATTAGCATCAAAAATACAGAATAATCTGTTGACAGAATAGCTATTTAAATACTTTAATAAGATGTTTACGTACTTTGACAAAAATCTTTTAACGATCTTAGGACTGATTTTATAGATGAACTACTAATTGCCAAGCACGAGCCAAATAAATTGCAGTTGCGAGATAATAAATGGTCATCACTGGCAATTCTTGAAGATAATTTGCCGAGTTTTATGCAAAAACATTTTCATGAGCTTAACGTGGAGAAAAAAACAAGCGACTTAGAATTTGGTGCTAGGATGAAATGGGGTAATTTTTCTCTTAGCTATTATAATAGCTATGAAAAAAACTTACATCTTGATACATCGCCACTTTATTCTAGAACTGGAAAAATTCAGATTTCTTCTCCAAAAACAGAAAGATTAATGTTTGATTGGGAAAGTCCATTAACCATATTACCTATAATATGACGTGGCGAAACAGGATTTCATCAACAATCCTTTTCAAGCAAAAAAGATATGTTCTATATAGGAACAGGGTTTAATTACTCAAATGAAAAAACCTCCTTCGGGTTGAAACAATAGTTTCGGACAATATACTGCTTGGCAGTACTAAGGGTATTTTATTCACTAAAAAATATAATTTAAATTGGAGAGGGGAACTAAATCTGGATTTATACGATATGTATCTAAATCCCTATCTTCGTTGGAGTTCTGATCTAACTAACAGAGGAATTTATTTAGAGCCTAGAATTAAGTTGAGTTTAGGAGAATTATTAGCTCTAAAAAAACCTCTTGAAAATATGAATTTAGAAGTTCGCTATGATTTCTTTGATGGATCTGCGTCTTCTCAACTAGGAATGTTTAAAAAAAAGGATCAATTAACATTTAGGATAAAGATCCTATTTTAAATTGATGTTACAAAAAGGAGAGAATGGATGAAAAAAATCGTTAGATCGTCGAGTTTATTAGTAGTTGTTGACTGCTTTCTAACCCTCTACGGTTATACAACCACAACCGTAGAAGAAATCTTTAAGGATTATAGTAGACAAAAACAGATGGCAAAAGACTTAAGCTCTCATTATTGTCAGGACTGTAAAGGTCCTTATTGCCTAAAAATTGGAAGGATTATTTTTTGCTCTAATCAAGGAGCAAAAAATGGAGATTCTGTGTTAAAACTAAAACAGGGGAGCAATCTTTCAATCAAAACAACTTGTATCTGTTGCAATTTGGAAAAAACAGCTCGAAACATAATTCTACGAGCAACTCTTACGCCCCCCCCTTGAAACGAAGAATCCTCGGAAAATAAGAAACTACTCTCTTGCGGATTTACAAGATAGAAAATGGGATACAACCACTGTTATTTTTGAAAAAATTCCGAAAGGAATTTATTCCCTCGAACTCCTCTTCTGGGTATCAACACAACGTGGAAGAGACTCAAAAAAAATAACCATAATAGTGGAATAGAATAAATAATCGTCATTAACGATAAAAGCGGCACACAAACTGTATGTGCCGCTTTTTATTTTGCAAAATTAATTTAACCAATAACACACCTTTTTTGGGGTATGTTATTGGTTATTCTATTTCATTTCTCAACCCTCTTTCTTTTATTGAACGTTACTTTCGTCCGCCAGAACCTCCTCTGTGGTGATCATTTCCATTTCGAAACAACTTTTGATCGATTCCGTTATCTTCAAACCACTTGTCCATTTCCTCACGTTCAGCTTTCATTTCTTTTTTATTTTCCTCTCTTTGAGCTTTTCGCTCCTCATCTGTCATGTTCTTGACTTCTTCCTTATTTTGGATTCTCGCTTCTCTTTTCGCTTCTTTTTCGACTCTTTTTTCTTCAAATTTATTTACTAACAAGTCTTTTTGTTCTTGAGTAATCTTGCCTACTTCAACAAGTTTATTTAATCTAATTTCTTCGGCTACACTTCTTTTAACTTGACGCTCATCTCTTTGTTCCTCAAAAACCTGCTGAACCTCACTTACATTCAAACCAAAACGCTCAGCTAATTTTTGCGCTATTGTAGTATGCTCACCAGCAAATGCACTTCCAGCACCTGCAACTGCTGCAACAGTGAAAATACTCAATGCAATAGTTGGGATTAATATTTTTTTACTTGTTTTCATTCTTCTTTAATAATTCTTAAATTAGATTTATTAGATTGATTGTTTTTAATAGTCTAGTTTTTGGGTAAGTTATAGCGTTCTTATTTGTGCACAAAATAGAACTGAACGAAAAATTGAAAATTAAACTATCCCAACAAAGCTTCTAATAAACTGTACTAATACTATACGCCTTATATCCTAAAAAGTTTGCAAACACATTTTTTTGTTTTAGCCTATTCTATTCTTCAGGGGTAGTCTCTTCAGTAGTAATATCCTTAGTCACACCTCTCCTAAGTACATCTTTTCTCTCTGGCCTGCAAGAAAGTCCTTCTTCTTTATTCTCCATTTGCATAGAAGATTTACAGGTTCCTGTAATTTCTTTGTCGTCTTGTCCTTCATTAGTAACAACATACTGACACGCAGCTCTTTCTTCTTTGTCAGTGCAAGCCTCTTGAGCTTCTGCAAAATTCATACGTCGTCCACTGCCGTCTTCAGGACGTTCGCCATCTGGTCGTCCCTCACCTCCACTTCTTATGCCTCTTTCATTTTCTTGGTTTTGTGCTTGCTCATTCTCTAACTGGTCTCCACTTGGAGTGTTAAAAGCTGTTTGCTTGCCACACCCACTAAGCAAAACAACAGAAACAGCAATGGTCACTTTCTTTAGCATTTCTTTTTGTTTTTTGACTATTTGGAATATTAATGAAAAAATTTCACAATACTCTAAAAATCAAATTAATAATTAATGAAAAATAATCTTACAATTACCTTTCTAGCAATCCACATTCACATTATACGTAAATAAAAAATATTATTTTTATTCTTACTTATTTTTCAGACAAACCATTTATTAATCATTTCTTTTACTTTTTCTCTCTCATCCGTATACACCCAAATCTCTTGAATACTAGCAGTACCTCTAATTTTCAAAAGCAATCCACTTTCCATTTCCACCACTTTGATTAAATGCCTTCCGCTTTTGATTCCATGTTTAATAAAACCGACTGAAATTTTTACAACCTCTGGCTGTTTACACAAAAAATCAATAATCTTTTCAGCAGCTGGAATAATAGTTGTGTGTTTTCCTGAAATTTTTCCACCAGCACGATGTCCTTTTGACATTTACTTTTCCTTTATTTTTTTAACAACAGCTGAAACAATGAAGAATATTGTTGAAAAAATCATTGCGACAATCAGAGGTGGAAGCATAATAAAAACATAGTCATCTCCATTCAAAAAATAGTCATAATAAGTCACAAACACAATTAGCATAGATAGCCCAATTAAAATAAAAGAGCCTCTAACCGGATTACTTTCCAAATACATTTTGAATCTGTTTTGAGACAAGTCATCATTTGAGATTTGTTTTTCCTCCTCATTTTTTAGCTCATTATTCATTTTTTATTTTTACATAGATTATTTTCAATAAAATCAATTGCTGACTTTGTTTCTTTACTACCAATAACCAATTCCCTAGCATCATCAAAAGATTTCCAACCATATTTATGAAACTCTGTCAACAATGCTTTGTTACTAGGTTTAAAGAAATTTTTATCAACAGGGACAAAACACCAGAGGTCATAATGTTTACGACATGGCTGTTTTTTAGGGTTGTAAATATCAGTAATAGTTAAAAATTTAATTTTTTCAATTTGGAAATTATCTGAATCAAGATCCCATTCTTCTTTGATTTCTCGCTTCAATATCTTATCGATAGTCTCTCCACTATCAATATGTCCACCGTTAAACAACCATAACCCCGATTTTTTATGATGACCAATAAAAACCTCTTTATTCACAAGATCATAGGCAGCAAAATAAACACAAAAATGTGATTCTTTATCTTCGTCAATTGATAATTTCCCTTTTTCAACTCTTTTAATAAACTCTCTTTTCACCTCTGCTGAAAAATCAACATTTTGCAAAAATACTAATATTTCATTTTTCAATTCTTCCATATTTCGCCCTCATTTTTAAATTTATAGCTTTATTATTTTAAAATTTTCTCTATAACAAAACCGTTAATTGAAGAAAAAATAAGAATATAAACAGAGATAATAATCGTGAATGGAGTTCCAAAATAGAAAATCATAACAGGTAGAAAAACTGGTTGCACATTACGGTTATTCAAAAAGATAACAAGCAATGAAAGTCTAGCTCCATGCTTTTTCAGTTCCCCTAAAAAAGGAAACATTACATATGGTGGGCCTGATATAAAAATTGAACCAAGCATCGTATAGACCCATCCTCGAAAACCAGAATCCTCTCCTAAGTGTTTCTTGATACCCTCAGGTTTGACTAAAAGATTAACAAAAAATATTACAACAAAAACAACAACTAATATCCTAGCCACTCGCATAAAAGTTTGCTCAAACAATTCAATTGCTTTCATTGTAAGTTGTTGATCTACAAAGAAAAACACAATGTACAAAAAGAGAACAATTCCCAGAAACTTCCATCTACCAGAGATTCTTTTTATTTTTTTATTTTTCATACTACAAAACCCAAAATTCTTAATGTTGTAACTGTTAAAATTGCGATCAGAATCGCCGAAACAAAATTAAGTCCATTTCGTAAAAATGCAAATTTCCTACCAAACACCTCAGCTTCAATTGGCAACATTGCGATACCAACCGTAGTCCAAGCTAATACAAAAGCTGTAACAGCCAAAAGACTAACACCTTCTTTTAAAAGCTCTCCTCCTGCCACATAACTAGTCACAGGAATTCCAAACGAAATACTCCCCAACAGTGCTCCTAGTAAAGGATCTAGAAAATAATTTCCCGTAAAAACTTTTGAATATCCTCCCTCAAAAACAGAACCCAGGAGACTTATAAGCAAAAGCACTCCCAAGATCATTGGCAGTGAAGAACGTAATGTTGTTAGTGTTTTTATTAAAGCTTCTTTCATTTGATATAAACTATTTTTCAGTAATTTTTCTAATATTTTCGATTTTGGGGGTAGCACCTGAGTATAAGCAAACACAACCGGCTAAATTATTAGCAACTCTATTTATTTTCTCAAGCGTCCAGTCATTAAGAATTCCATAACAACTAGCAGCCATAAAAGAGTCTCCTGCACCAACAGTGTCTTTAACTGTAATTTCTTTTGCCACAAATTCATTTTCTTCGTCCTTTGCAAATAATAAACTACCATCACTTCCTCTAGTAAGAATGATTAAGCGTAAATCAAATTCTTCCCGGAGCTCTTTTAGGAAAACTTTTTCATCCCTCTTGCTGCTGCTAAAGAATCCTTTCAGCACCTCAATTTCTTCATCATTTATTTTTAAAATATTTGCCACACTTAAAAGTTTTAAAATAAGCTCCTTTGAATAATAGTTTTGCCGAATATTAATATCGCAAATCTTGATTGCATCTTTTGGCAGTCTTTCTATAAACTTGAAAATTGCTTCTTTGGTGATTTCGCTTCTACAAGCCAATGAACCAAAATAAAAAACACCTGTTTTATAAGCTAAACTTTTTAGTTTATCTTTGAAAATTATATTATCCCAAGCCACATCCTGAACTATTTCATAATTTGGTTGTCCTTTCCTGTCTAATTCAATGCTAACAGTCCCAGTTTCAAAATCTAATTTTTGAATGTATTGAGTGTCAATATCCAACTCCTGAACTCTTGCGAGAATCTCTTCTCCCAAATCATCCTTACCAACCGCACTTACAATTCCAGCATCAAGCCCTAAGCTCTTACAATGATAAACAAAATTAAGAGGAGCACCGCCTAGACACTTCTTGTTTGGAAAAATATCCAACAATATCTCTCCTATCGCAATGATCTTTGTATTGTTGTTCATATAAAATCAGTTTAATTAACTTTTATAGTAGCAAATCAAAAGCCCTTTCGCAAAACCAAGCTGTCATATGACGGCTTGGTTTTGTTTTGATTTGAGATTTAACTTATTTTTCTTCAACTCCTTTCTCTATGAGTTCTTGCAATCTAATAATATTCTCTTCCATTACCCTTTCACCAGCTTCAATCTTATCTCTACCGTTTATAAACTCATACCAATAATCTTGTCCCAATCCAACGTCAATCACTATATCAGCACTCCTAGTGCCTGATAAAGCCAAATGGTGACGCAAAATACTAAAAGAATTATCCGCAATAACAAACCACCTTGATGTCCAATTCTCACTGCATATATATCCATCTAGATTAACTGCGATTACGATATCAGCACCCATCTCTCGAACAGTTTTCACTGGAACTGGTTCCGATAGCCCGCCATCTGCGAGAATTCTTCCATCCAATTCCATTGGTTTAAAAACCAATGGAATTGAAATGCTAGCACGAATTGCGCTAGTTAGATCGCCTTTATCAAAAAGTACCACTTCTCCAGTTTTCAAATCAGTAGCTACTGCAGAAAAAGGAATTTTGCAATTTTCAAATTCCTTCACTTTCAATTTGGCATCAATAAGTTCTTCAATTTTTTTACCACCTATTAAACCACATTTCAACTTAAGATCAATTAATGAAAAAATGCTACGCCGATTTGCACCCAGTGCAAATTTTTCAATTCTCTCGACATCAGAGCCAGAGGCGTAAAAACCTCCAATTATGGCTCCGATACTAGAACCAGCAATATAATCAATTTTAATATCATGCTTCTCAAGTACCTTCAAAATACCAATATGCGCAAGCCCTCTTGCACCACCGCTCCCAAGCGCTAGTCCTATTTTTGGTTTGTTATTGTTCATATATTTATTTATTTCTAACTACTATTTTAGACTACCAGAAAAGAATATCTTCTTGCAAATTTAAAATACAATCAACTTCTTACAATATTTTTCACTAACATCAAATAAGACATTAAACCTAGTTGGTTTCATCTATCACATCAACTTGCTATCAACCTTTAACCTCATAATTCCAGACGGTTATTTCTTCAATGAATTTCTCAAATAAATCTTCTGGCTTTTAAAAAATATAATCACTCTGGATTTCCACAAAAGATAATCGTAAAAGATTCTTTTGCAAAATACTTGCATGTCTCTTGGGGATACAATCATCAAAAGGACACACATCATTTCTTATCAATCATCCTAAGTCTTCTTTGAACCAGCTCACATTTCACAGATCCACCGATATCAATAACCTCTAATTCATCTTGAGCAAGCTACACCAATTTTCCTTTCGATGTCATTATCTATTTTTCTTTCTGAATATTGCGAGATTTTTATATTAATATCTTTTGAAAAAAATCTTCCTGCTACAATAACCTCTGGTTTCATATTATTTTTGTTTAAGAATTTTTATAAACAAATCACATCACTCTCCATTCCTCTCTCTGATTTTTAATATCCCCATCCTCAGACTAAGCCTTACACTCCTATTCCACTAATCTTCCAAGAACTAAGATGTTTTTTCTTTAAAATCAAAATAGGGGTATCTATAGAGACATCTATAGATGCATCTACTTTTTGATCTAAGTTATTTTTATTTCTACTTTAATATTCTATTGCCCGAGAAACAAAAAAACAGCCGTTAAGCTGTCCTCTTGTCTTTGCAATCTATTTTATGCTTATCATAATCATAATCTTTAGCGATTAGTCTTTTTAGATATTCAAAATCCCCTACCAGCATTGCCAATCGGGGATTTTAGCGTTCTCCTTTATGCATATAGTTTGTTTACCATTTAGGGTTGCCACTTGCGTGGTCAATTTTAAATCTTGGAGAGCGTCCAAGATTTAAGCCATCAGACCTTCTGAGGACACGAATGTACCCATAACTGGTGTCTTTTGTCTTGGACTTGTCCATCTTCCACTTCTTCTTTCCATCATTGGTTGTATAACCATCATAGATAGTTTTCCAATGAACTCCGTTATCACAGCTATACTCGACTTTAATCGCTTCTCCGTATGGAAGATTTGCCCAAGTCCAGCGGATAGTGCGATCTTTAGATGATCTCCACTTCTCACCAGCTCTAGGTGAAATTATGGTGATTGAAGGATTGAGTTGAATAATCGTTATGATTTGCGAGATGGATACCGAGAACTCTCCGTTACTTACTGACATTATTGCTTTGTAAGTTCCAATGTCATAATAGTGAGAAGGATTCATTTCATTAGAAGTTTCTCCGTCTCCGAAATTCCAGATCCAATCTCTAATATAACCTTCTGTTAGGTCCGTGAAGTCTATGGTTGCAGATCCTATTATATTATTTGAACTTGCAGTAAACTTTGGTGTAAAAGGGATTACTGTAATTTCTACAACACCATATTCGTCTGAATCCGAATTGGAAGATATATCATCGTCATCATCGTTTTCAATGTCTACGAAGAAATAGATTTTACAAAAGCCATTTTCTACTTGGAAAGATTCACTTCTCCCTGGTCCTTGGACCGTGACTGTTAGTCCGTCTTCTGAGAGGGAAATTGTTGTTCTTCCAATACTCTTTGTTATTGTTTCGTATAGATCAAGATCGAACAGATTGTCTTCATCTATCTTTGTATCGTCTGTGTCGAAATTCTTTCCGTGGTCTACTCTGTAGTCGGAGTCAATGTCTCCGGCATCTACACCAGAGTCATTTTCTATTCTGACTTCTCCTTCAATCTGGAAGGATTGACCGGGATAGAGTTGTTTTTCCACTCTGTGTTCCCAGTCGTCTGTGCCATAGACTGCAAGATGGAAATCCTTGATGTGAAGATCTGAATCTTCGTCTTGGGTGTAGATTGTGGGGTCAGAGGGGTCTGAGTTATCTGAACCTGAGTTATCGCCTAAGTCTTGATTATCACCTTCGTCATCAAACCGATAATGAGAATCGAGCTGAGAAGAAAAAATACCCTGACAAAAACGAGATCCACTATCATTATGCTTGAGGTTCTGGTCATCATCCCAACAAACAATTTCTTCATTACTCAAGTTCATAGTTATAAAACCAAATGAAACCTTAAAGTGTTCCCAATATTTTTCACGATGTCTATATTTTCTCCCAAAATATTTTAAAAATCTTTTTATTATTATTTTCCCAATCACATTATGTATTATATTTTCTATGGGGAAGGGTTTTCGTTCCTTGACTTTTTTTCGTATGTATACTATCTTTATCGGAAGTCATGATATTGATTTTTAGTTCTTTAATTCTTTAATTTTTAAATTTTTAAAAAGGGAGATAGGAAATGAAAATTTCTTGGAAAACAATACAGACAACAATAGACATGATAGTATTAACATCAGTTATAATAACTATCTTTACAATAGGTATCATATTGTACTATTTATACCATGCTCTAAAGTCATATTTTGGCTTTGGAGGATAAAATTATTCTATACCCGCTGGAGATGAAATGAAATGAAAATTTCTTTCGTCTGCAGTGGGTTCTTTTTTTTGGAAAAGGAGTGTTGAGAAGGGTCTTCGTTCCTTGACTTTTTTTCGTATATATGTTACCTCTATTATAGGTCATAAGGTTAGTTCTTTAATTTTTAAATTTTTTAAAAAAAGGAGGCAAGAAATGAAAATTTATTGTGAAATAAAAAATAAAGCATTAAAAGTATTATTGGTGATAGTGTTTACAGCGAATGTCTCTATAGCAGGAATTCTATTGTATTATATTCTAAAGCCATGTTTTGGCTTTAGTTAAAAAATGTTTCCAAAACCCGCTGGGGATGAGATGAAATGAAAATTTCTTTCGTCTGCAGTGGGTTCTTTTTTTTGAAAAAATTTTTACTAGTAATTTAACAATCTAGCAATAGAATCAGCACATTTTTCCCAGCTAAACCTTTTTATATTTTTATACCCTTTTTTTATTATATCATCTTGATAGTCCTTTTGGCTAATAACTTTATATAGAGTGTCTGCAATACTTAACATTTCATTTGGATCACAATAAACTACTGCATCTTGCCCTACCTCAGGAAGAGAGGAAATATTAGAAGTTATCACTGGAACTCCCAAAGATTGAGCTTCTAAAATAGGCAAACCAAAACCTTCATAAAAAGTAGGAAATAAAAAAACTGTGGCTGATTTTATTAACTTAATTTTTTCTTTTTCATTTACAAAACCTGGCAAAATAATGTCTTTTTTATATGGGGAAATGTTCCATTGACTATTGATTTGGCTATAACCAAAGCCTGGTTTACCAGCTAAAATCAATTTATGAGGTAGTTTATATCTTTTTTTAAACCATTCAAAAGCTTGAATTATTCCTTCAATATTTTTTCTTTTTTCTAAACGTCCAATAAAAAGTATGTATGGAAATTGAGAATCCATTTTTTCTTTTGTTTGAGTTTTTATAGCAGAAGATTGCAAATCATTATTAACCCCCTCATAAATTACCTCCACATTTTCATTTGGTACTTTATAAATTTGCAACAAATCTTTTTTAGTATTTTGAGAAACAGCGATAATTTTTTGAGCCCAAAAGCATGATCGCTTAATAGACTGGTGCATATAAAAACGCTCCCAAATTGAATAAGCTTCTGGTCTAACCTCATATTCCAATCCATGAATAGTAACAACAGTTCTAGAAGGATGAATAATTGGAATCGTATGAGATGGAATAAAAAGAACTTCCACCGGATGGATAAACATTTCTAAAGATAATCCTATTTGTGTCCAAAATTTTGGGCACTTAAGTGTTTTTATTTTCCAGTTAGATGGAAGAGAAAAATTTATTTCTATCTGATTTTTACTTTTTAATTTCGGTACATATAAAATAACTTGCTGTCCAGATAATTTATTTCTCAGATGTTTTATTACTTGATAGGAATATTCCTCTATTCCAGTTCTTTGTTTTAAAAAAGCTCGTGATGCATCAATGCCTATTTTCATAATTTTATAGTTTTAGCTACCATATTATTTTTAGTTTCAAAATAATATTTTATTTAGCAAGTAATATTGTTCGTTTGTATAATTCTAAATTTTCCAAAGCTGCTCCTAAACCTTTAATTACACAAAGTAAAGCATCGTCAGCTACATAACAAGGAACTCCAATAGTTTTCGTAATTAATTGATCTAGATTTCTAATTAAAGCCCCTCCACCAGAAAGAACCATTCCCTTATCCATAATATCTGAAGATAATTCCGGAGGAGTATCTCGCAATACTCGTTTAATAGCATTAATAATTTCTCTCAATTCATCTTGAATAGCTTCTGCTATTTCATTAGAAGAAATTTTAACTGTCTTTGGTAGTCCACCAGTTAAATCTCGCCCTCGGACATCTAGATACGTTTCCTTTACTTGTGAAATAGCTGAACCAATTTTAATTTTAACTTCTTCTGCTGTTCTATCCCCAATAGCTAAACTATATTTTCTTTTTATATAATCAATAATAGCCTGATCAATCTTATTACCTCCTACCCTAGCGCTAGTAGCAGAAACCACTCCTCCCAAAGAAATAACCGCAATTTCAGATGTTCCTCCACCAATATTGATAATCATATTACCAGAAGCTTTAGCTACAGAAATTCCTGCTCCAATAGCTGCTAGCATTGGTTCCTTAACCACATACGCTGACTTCGCTCCAGCCCTAACAGCCGCATCAATTACGGCTCTTCTCTCCGTAGAAGTAATGCCAGCAGGAATAGAAATCATTAGTTCTGGACGAACTAAGCGAAATCTACCAACTACTTTATTGATAAAATATTTTAACATCGCTTCAGTAATCTTGTAATCAGCAATTACTCCATTTTTCATAGGACGACTAGCTATAATAGTATCTGGAGTTCTTCCGAGCATTTTTTTAGCTTCATCTCCAACAGCAAGAACTTTATTCTCTGCAAGAGAAATTGCCACTACTGAAGGTTCATTAGCTACGATTCCTTTTCCTGGAACAAAAACCAAGATATTAGCCGTTCCTAAATCAATACCAATTTTTTTACTAACATATTACTATTAGATAATTTAAGTTAATCTTTTCGTAACCTCTATCTACTTGATAAATATTTTTAATTTTGTCTGTTGCATTTTTGTGATTAATCTTGTAAGTGCTAAATTTATCCAGATATATGGCTATTGGCTTGTCTATATTTTCTCCCAAAATATTTTAAAAATCTTTTTATTATTATTTTCCCAATCACATTATGTATTATACCTTCTATAGGTCTAAAACATTTATACCTTGACATATTGTGTTATATGTTATATGTCGTATGTTATATGATACAGTATCGTTCAAATTGCAAAGTGTCATATAACAATTTAAAGGAGGTAAATTATGGGTGTTAAAGGTGTTAAAACTTCACCATGGATATGTGTATGTATAAGCATGATAGCTGCATTAATAGCTTATTCTCAAGATATGATAGATATTGGGTTCCTGCTTGCAGTTATTGGAGGTGTGGGAGGAATAATTTGTAACACAATTCGCGTTATTATATGATGTAGCGAATTCCTGAACTATTTCACATAGTGTTTTCTCGATATCTGAAGTTTTATCAATTTTACCTTATTACTAGTATTAAAAAAAGAATTAATAAAATTTGGACAAAGTCAGGATTAATTTTGTTTTATTTGTAAATATTTTATTTTTTTTATTTTTTTGACTTGACATTTTTTATTGTATCTTGTAAAGTTATTTTGGTAATGTTGTTTGACATTCAAAACAATAAAATTAATAAGGAGGAAATGATGGAAAAAACATTATTAGTTCATTTATTTAAAAAAGTTGGAAATGATTTAAAATTATTATGTGGAAAGTACGTAGGGTTGTACTTTTTGGATGATAACGAATTAAAAAAAACAATTGAATTACTTAATGACGAAAAAACGTTGGAAATGGTATTATACATAGAAAGACTGCCTGGCCCCGAAGAACCATTGAGCAACGTTTATTTCAACATTAAGAAAATAATTGACAGTTTTGACGAAGCTTCATGGGAATCTGAATTCTCTATAGATTCGGTTTCTAAATTTCGGGTAATGGAAATAATATAACCCGAGATGAGTGTAGTGTTATGTGAAGTAACCCTCTTAAAGCCTAGGAAAATAATCTTAGGCTTTTTTATTTGGTGAACATTTATTTAGTAAGAATATGTAAGGTTATTTCACATAACATTTCAGTGTCATCTGAAATGCTGATTTCTCCTATTTAAAACTAATAATAAATCAAAATTTGGGTCGAAAGAAAAGTATACTCCTAATTATTATCTATAAAGATACTCTTCTGGAATCGCTTATCGCGTTGTTGTATGTTGTAATTTTTAAATTTTTTTGCGGTCGTGACTTGACTTGACAAGAATATCAATAAATATTGTCTTTAAGTGTCTAATAATAGATGAGTCAATTTTTCAACTGAAAAAGCAGATTTTTATTGTTAGATTAATTTGTTTTTGTTGTAAAATCTTTTACAAAAATTTGAAAGGAGATTAAAATGAAACAGAAAAATGTCGGTAAATATTTTGTGTGTTTATTCGTTCCAACTTTTATTTGCGCTTTTATAGGCGGTGGAATTGCAACAACATTCAATCTATTATCATTGGATGCAATGATAAGTTTCTTTGGACTGCTTGGTTTTTTACTAGGACTATTTTTTTATTACAAAAAAGTTGTAGTGCAAGAGTAAGCAGATCTAATCTCACTTTATGGTGTTAACTTAACAGTTGGCACTCTTTTTTATATCCAAGTAAAAAAATTTAAAAATTATTTCACACAACGTTTGTGATAACCGAAGTTCATTTGACTAAGGGGAAAACGAATTTGGGAAAATGCCGAGCCGAGTAATTTTCCGGTTATCACTTGTCATACGCCCTGAGCCTGTAACGACAGTGGAAGCTCAAGTAGCGTGGTCGGAGCGAAGCGGAGAAGTTAAAAAAGGGCAAATTATTTACAGCAAATTTTCCACAAAGATGAATCCTTGATTTTACCCAAATAATCAATTCCTTCTGGACAAATTGGGTCAAGTCTTTCTGGTGTTTGATAAGGCAAAATTTCTCCTTCTTGTTGCTTACATTCACTAAATGTAATCCATTTTTCTTCGTTGGATTCATTAGAGAAAAAAATCGCTAGTAAAATTATAGCTATGATAAAAATAAATGTTGCATCAAATATGATAATAATGGTTTTTTTCATATAATATCTGTTAGATTACGATGTTTATAATATTTGCCCTTTCTTAATTGCATATAACGTTTCCGCATGATGCGAAGTTTTGAAAATTCCTTATAAAAATTATATTCATTTTCAAAATTTGGGTCGAAAGAAATTTATACTCCTTATTATTATTTCTTTGGAGCGAAGCGTAAGAGAAAGTTTATATTATGTAAATTTCTGGAACCGCATATGCAAGTGTTAGCTAATGTAAATTTTTATCTTCGTTTTTCAATGGTATAAACTTTGCTTTTCGCAAAGAAAATTTGATTTTTAAAATTAAAAGTTTTTGTTTTGCTTTTAGGTAAAATAGATTATTTAGGGACAATTTTATTTTTTATTTTACATTTATATATTTACATGATAAATTTTTATCTCCATTGGGTAGTCCTGCAACCAAATGGCCAGGCGTAAAATTTCTTCCTTTTGACGCATGGTATAAGTTATATTTTTCCAACTGTTGTGTTGTTAGATTTTTTTGTTGCAAAATTTGAATTGCTTTTAGCTCTCCTGTTGCTCCTGGGCCATATTTTTCTTCCAAACAATTATAAATAGCGACTAATTGATTTTCAAAATTTTCATTGGCGGGTGAGGAGCTGGTAATAATTTTATCGACAATATCCGAATAAACCTTCAAAACATCTTGCGTATCACTTTTTGTTTTTGCATCTTGTTTAACTTTCTCCTGACAAAGACTCATATCTTTATCATTACAAACAGAACCTCCAGTGAAAAATCCAGCACCATGAAAATCAGAACAATTAAAGCCACATGCATCTTCTTTACAACTTGGCTCTGCCCTTAATTCGAGGCAAAGTTTTTGATTCTCTTCTTTAACTTGTTTCACATCTATTATATTTCCCAATCCTAATATAATCCACCCTAATAGACTAAAAAATATAAGATAATCCTTCTTAAATGATAATAAGCCGAAAATTAGAGCCAAGATATAACCTATTACGATAACACGAAAATTACCACTTTCAAAAATGCCTAACAATGTATAACCAGAGCCTAAAAACAATATAAATCCCATACCTGCAAGGGCAATAATATTTATTATTTTTATTGTATTTATTATTTTCTTTTTGTTCATAATGTAAAATTAAAGATAAAATTGCCCCCAAATAATCTGCAAAGCGAAAAAATTTTTAATTTAAAAAATAAAATTTAATTCTTTTTAAGAGTTAGGGAGATATCCCTAAAAGAAAAACATATATTTCATTTAACATCAGGGATAAAAGAAGTTTTTCTGAAACAAAGTGGAAGAAAAATTTGGAAAAATTGCGAGCCGAGCAATTTTCCTTTTATCCCTTGTTACATGACCCAACGACTGAAAAGAGGAGAGCGCAGCGCGGTCGAAGCAAAGCAGAATGAGTTGAGAATTAGTCCGTTTAAGTGCATAACACCTTCAAATAAAAAAATAAAAGGGCAAAATTAATGTTCCAAATGATTTAGAAACCAATCATTACTTAATTTTATGATAACATCTATATACTCATAAAATCCGTGGTCAGCTTTATCAACAAGTTCTAATTTAGAATCTTTTGATAATAATTTCATTGCTTCTTCTGAATCAGTATATGGAACACTTGCATCCTCTTTCCCATGAATTATTAGAATGGGGCAGTCAATATTTTCTAATAGGTCTTTTTGGTTTACAATTTCTCTATCTTTAAGCATTTGATTATCTATTAAAATTGTTTTACGAACACCATTGTCTCTAGTTTTAGTAATATAACCTTTTTCATCAAGCTCCTGTAACTGTTTTTTTGAATATCTTTTATCCCAAGTATATTTAATTTTATTAGTAACAGGAGCCCATAAAACCATAGTAATAATTTCGGGTGTAAAACATTTTAGAGAAAGTAAACCTCCAAGACTATAACCAAAAAGACCTATTTTTTTATAACCTTTTGATTTTACAAAAGCAATGGCATATTTTAAGTCATCAATTTGCTTGTCGATTGTTAAAGTATCATCATCACTTTCACCACAACCACTAAAATCAAAAGTAAAAACATTATATCCTGTTTGATTAAGTGATTCTGCAACTTTATCAAATCTGCCCAATTCTGATTTATCTCCTGTAAATCCATGAGACATGATAATAATTGATTCTGATTCAGAAGTATAAAGATGACCTACTAATGATTGGTTTCTTGAATTTTTGAATATAACTCGTTTCATAATAAATTCAAATAGGTTAAAATATATAGAGTTTAAGTTAATTTTGCCCCTTCTAAAAATCTAGGAACTAATTCTCAATTTCATATAACGTTTCCTCGATATCTGAAGTTTGGGATATTCTTTATTAAGTTTTATTATTATATCACAAATTTGGGTGGAGTATTTTTTTATTCCATTAAATTAATTGGAAAAAATATGTAACCAGATATCGAGTGTTATGTGTTGTTTTTAAAAATCCGTCGTCTTAAGATAGATTAACTAGGTCATTAAAGCTAATTAATTTAATATTATTTTCTTTTAAAAATGGATTTATTTCTTCAATCTTTTTAACATCATTTTCTCGCTGTTTATTCAAGCTAGATTTACAGCCAGGATCGTATTTCCCTGGATGAAATAAAATCTCATAACTCTCACCATCCTTAAATTTCTCAATTACACTTTTTAGTTCATCAAAACTTATGTTAGACCCACTTAGGGCTTTTCCGTTGGTAGAAACATTAGCTTTGATTTTAGCAACACCATGATTTCGACTCGGTAGATTATTCTCATTACAATAAGTTGCTATTACATCATCAACATCATTTAAATATGTAGACTTGTGTAAATCAATATGGCTTGGTTCAAAACTAAATGTTTTAACAAACAGTTCGTGTTGTCTCTTTATTTCGGGCAAGAAGTTATTGTCGTTAAATTCTAGATGAAGCCCGACGCTGATGTTATGAGATTGGTTTAATTCGATTAAATCTTTGATCTGCACGTCCTGTTCGTCATTAACCCAATCAATCATGACTGTAGTAGAAGAAATTAATCTATTTTTAAGCAGTCGCAAAATCTCAGGATTAAGAATTTTGCTATAGCCGAAGTCATCACCATTGATTATTAAATATTTCATAAAAGAAAATAATATTAAATGTTTAAATCACAAATTATTAATTATTTGATAAGGATTTTTCAAAATTTCACATAACGTTTACCGATGAAGCGAAGTTTTGATTCTTCCTTATTAAAATTAATAATAAATCAAAATTTGGGTCGGAAGAAAAGTTTACTCATTATTATATTTAATTAATGAATTTTTCTGGAGCCGTTTATCGCGGTGTTGTACGATGTAAATTTTTTGTCTCATCGTAATCGCATCAATTCTTTTCTAATAGAAAAGAAAATTTTATTTTTTTGTTTTGAATTTTTGGTAGAGGGGAATTAAAGGGGTGAATGCCAAAAATTCAAAACTCCTTATAATATTTACTAATTTATTTAGATTTATCAATCTTGGACATTATGTATTTTTATTTTTCAGCGATTAGCAGTATATCCCTATCAACTCTGTCTAGAATTTTTATATTTTTAAATCCAACATTTTCTAAAGCTTTTAATGATTTTGATTCATCCATTCTGTATTCATCAAGAATGTCTTGGTTCTCGTGCAATATAATTTCGTTTTTTAACTCTTGGTCTAAATATCTAAATCTATTTAATTGTCTATCTAATAATTTTTTTTGTTCGCTTTTATCATTGGGATAAAATTTATCCATTAATAAAAAAACTCCTTTTCTTGGTAAGTTATTGTAAATATTTTTCAATGTTTCATGCTTTTCTTTCCATTTAAAATTATGTATAGTCCAAGCAGATGCAATAATATCGTATTTAAAATCAATTTTTTTTAAATATTCAAGTGCATCGTCATTAATAAAATTTATTCTATTTTGATATTCAGATAGTAGTTGTTTTGATATATTGATCATTTCCCTTGAAACATCTAAACAATCAATCTTAAAATTTTTATTATTTTTTAGGATGAATTTTGTTAAATCACCTTCACCACTTCCAATCTCAAGAATTTTTAATTCTTTTTTATTTACAATCTTTTTTAATTCTAATGCCAGCTGTATTCTTAAAGTATAATTACCTGGCGTTAAGTCTATAATCAGTTGGTTTCCTTCTCTTAATTTTTCATCATATCTATTTTTAATCATATTGTTTTTTGTAGTGGAGCGGAGAAAAGTCCTATTTCCCCTCTTTAAATAAATAAAAAAATCAATTTTTCTTCGTGTTTATAACACCTAAATATTAAAACTCCACTAAGATAAAAAATTTATTTCGTACAACTGGTTATTATACGCTATGCTTTCGTATAGTGTACTGATATTTGTAGTTTATGCGAAATATATTTTAATATTTCTTTAACTTTATTTTATCTTTTCTTTGGGTTGTTTATTGTATAATAAAATTATTATCTTTAAACTAATTCTATCAAATATACAATAATATGCAAGAAATTATTAAGAAAACAGAAAGAGAATTATTGATTCGAAATTATAGTAGAAAAACAATAAAAGTCTATCTTTATTATATAAAGGAGTATTCTATTTTTGTTTCTCACAAAAAATATAGCAATAAAGAAGAGGCAATAAAAAGCTATTTATTTAAAAAGAAGAATAAAGTGTCAATCCCTATAAATACTATACTATTCTGAGCGACTCTTTAAGGAATTTTTTATAAATAATTTAGTAAATTTTCTTGGTGCTTGATTGTTCAAGCTGGTATGTAATCTCTTGTTATCGTAGTAATTCATTCTTTTTTGAATGAATTTTTTTAATTTCCGGTAATCAGTTATTTCGTTGATTTCTTTCTGACACTAATCCTTAAATCTTCCAAAAAATGATTCCTGTCCTGGGTTTTCTGTTGGTGTTCCAGTGCTTGAGTATGAAAGTCTCATCTTGCTTTTTAAAATCGTGTCAGCGTATTCATGACTAGTATATTGCGATCCTTGATCTTGGTGACATATCATGTTGTCTGGAAGTTTTTTAATCAATTTCTTGATTCTTTTTTTAGCCTTATCGAATGAATCTAAAACAAATTCCGTCTTCATATTTTTAGCTAAATTCCAGCCATAAACCATTTGTCCGAATACATCCTTGTAAACAACCAAATACGCCTTGCATTGTCCGCCATTGTACCAGATTTCTGTTATGTCACTACTCATAACCTGAAACGGCTTATCTATTTTTGTTCTAATTAGTATATTTACTCTATCGGCTAACAATAGTAGTATCTTTTTAATAACACTGACTCTGTTCTTCTTGATTTTCCTATTTAGACTTAATCCCCATAATCTAAGAAGTCTAGCCAGCGCATCTCTACCAACGTGCACTTCATAATCCTCCATTAAAGCCGATTTTATTCGTTTGATGCCATAGGCACCGTTGTCTTTAATAATCTTCTTTATTTTAGATTTTAAATGGTCATATTTATTCTGAAATAGATTATCCAAATGCTTATGGCTGTAAAACGTATTTTTAGATATACCGCAAAGCTTACAAATCCTAGTTATTGAAAATACTTTTCTTTCGGCTTAATCACGAGCAAACTCAATTATGTCGTGTTTGGGGATTCGTAGAAATCTGAAAAATTTTTTAATACGCTGAGTTCTACTTCTTTTTTTCCTATCATCTGTTCTAATCTACTAACCTTGCTTTTTAATTGATTTCTCTCCTTGTCTGGAGAATTACTAAAAACACTGGAACCCTGACCAAGCAACTGTTTTCTCCAAGTACAAATCATATTCGCTCCAATATCATATTTTCTAGATATCTCTGCAATATTGTCATTTTTAATAGCTTCTAATACTCGCTCTAGTTTAAACTGAGCACTATATTTTTTTCTTTTACCTGCCATAGAATTTAATGGGTCAATTTTTATAATTCTAGAATACAAGAATTTCTAGAAATTGTAAAATTTGATTTTTTAGAATTCCTTAGAGTACCAGTTCAGTATAGCTAGGACTAATCAATGTGGTGCGTAGCGATAGCGGAGCAAATCATTTTTTAATTCTTATTATTCTTTTGTAGAGAGATTTTGTCCATAAATAACAGTATAATTTCTTTTATCACCACCATCTCTTCTCCAAGAAGCTAAATTATTATTTTTAAAGGTATCTCTTAAATCAAAAACAGTATTTTTTGGTAAAATTGATTTAAGAGCCTCTAAAAACTTAAAAAATATTATATTTTTACTATTTGAGTTTTTTATATAAAAATATTTATCACCAAATTTATTTTTTATTTGTCTATAACAACTATCTTTTTGTATCTCAAACTCATTTAAAATAGGGGAAACAAAAATTTCTGGATTTACAAATTTGTTAAGCATATTTTCAATAATATTATTTACCAAGCCTCTCCAACCTGCATGTATTATCCCATATTTCTTATTATCATAAAAACATATTGCTGCGCAATCTGCAGTTTGAATACCTAATGAGAAATTGTTTTTATTAGAAGTAATAGTTCCATCACAATTTTGTAAATTCTCATTTCCAGTTTTTATTTGAATAATGTTATTAGAATGTGTTTGTACTGGAATAATAATATTATCCAAATAAATTTCGTTTTTCTGTAAATTTAGATCAAATATTTTTATATTATGCTTCATAATATTTTTATTACTTTTAAAAAATCTCTCTGCAAATCATTAAATTGTTAAAAAAATGATTACACATAACATCGAGGATAAAAGAAGTTGCCGAAGGCAATTTGGGAAATTTCAGCAAGAAATTTCTTTTATCCTTTCCTGTTATCTGTCCCGACGAGAGCCCGCAAGGCGTGGTGCGTAATGAAGTGAAACAAGTTCAAAAAATATTTTTCGTTCTTATTCATTGGATAGGCTTTCTTCTTTTCTTATAAATTTGATTTTTTAGTTTTTTAAAATGAAAGAGGGATTAGGAGTGAATTTCATTTTTCAAAACTCTTTTCTTTTGTTTTCTTCAAAATTCTAATCTTTCCAGTTATAGAATTAACTTCAATTAAATCGTTATCAGAAATAACTTTTGTAGCAATTTTTGTGCCAATAATACAAGGTTTATTTAATTCTCTGCTTACTATTGCAGCATGACATAGAATACCACCTATATCCGTGATAAAGGCAGAGGCTTTCTTCATCAATGGAACATAATATGGATCTGTCATACTACAAACCAAGATATCATTTTCTTTGAACTTATGAAAATCTTCACATCCCATAATTATCTTAGCCTTTCCACGCACAATTCCTTTAAAGGTGGGGATTCCCGTAATTTCTTTGTCGTTTGAATATTTTATTGAGAAATATTCTTTTTTGAATTTATCATAGTCCCTATGATTAAGAATATAATTTTTATCAATGGAAATAACAGCGACATTGGTTCCCCATAATTTCTTAGGAAGCGAAATTTTATTTTTATTTAATAGTTTAAAAAACTCTTCCAAAGGTAGCGATAAAATTTCTTCATAAGATAAATTATTCTTTTTAGCTACATTTTTTATGTAGGGTTTTAATTTAAAAAGGGCTTTATTCGTTATCTCATTATTTAAAAACCTTACAACTGAAAATCTATTCATAATTTCAACCAGTTTATTCAACTTATTATCTTTAAAATTATGTTTTTGATGAATTATTCCGTTTTCTGTATATTTTTGTATCTGTTCAACAATATCTTTATTAGAATATACATTACCTGATAAAAAAAATTGATTTAGGTATCCATAATTCTTAATCAGGTTATTAATTTTATCACTTGGTACAGGTTTTTTGTTAATTGATAATAATGCAATTTCATGGTTAAATTTATATGTTTCTGATTTAGTATCTTTCTCTAATAGTTCGGCTAAAGGAATTGGGTTAATATTTAATTCCTTAAATCTAGTCATGATTGCTTCTTCTAAAAAGTTGCTCATATACCTTAATATTTCAAAAACAACGAGTATTGTTGAAGTTTTTTCGAAAATTGACGCTAACAATTCAATTTTTGGAGCTTTAGTTTGTTCTAATAATTTTATCTTTTTTTTTATTTCGGATCTGTATTTAGTCTGTAATTTGTCAAATGTATTGATAAATTTATAATTTTCTTTATCAATTATTTTAAAAATAGAGTCATTAATTATAGTTAATTCTTTTTTCGCAACATAACGATCATTACCGACTGCTAAATATTTAATTGGAGGAATATCTTCAATGCCATATTTTTTAAGATAATATTTTGTTTGTGAACAATTAAAGATATCAAAGACAATTCTTGGGGTTTTCCAGCTTCCAACCTTAGTCCATTCATCTTTCATATATTTAGCAACAAATTCTGTATAATCAATTACTACATTATTCTTTATTGGTTCTTCACAATAATATTCATTTTCTTCTTTTTGAATAGTAGTGATTGGCCTGCTTTGCACAATATAGAATTTTCCTTTTTCTTTTGCCCACTCGATATCACAAGGAAAACCATAATGATTTTCAATTTTTACAATAAGTTTAGACAATTCAATAATTTTTTTCTCAGTCAAAACTTGTTTCTTTCCTTTTTCTCCTAAATTTTTCCATTCATTTCCGCCTTTAGCTTTTTTGAATAGTGCTTTTGTTTGCTCATTTACGTTTATATCCAAAATTGAAAAATCTTGTTTATTTACAACATAACTATCTGGAGTTATTGAGCCTGAAACAATTGCTTCGCCCAAGCCAAAACCAGCCTCAATAATTATTTGGTTTTCATCTTGTGTGACTGGATGAACAGAAAAAGCAATCCCAGACTCTTCTGAATCAACCATTTTTTGAACAACAACTGCAACAGAAATTTTATCTTTGTTTAATTTTTTCTCAAATCTGTAAAATATTGCTCTTGGAGTAAACAAAGAAGCCCAGCATTTTTTTACATTTTCAAAAAGGGTTTTTTCTGTAGTATTAAGAAAACTATCTAATTGTCCTGCCCAAGCGGCCGAAACAGAATCTTCTAATGTCGCAGATGAACGAACTGCAACAAATTTACAATTTAATTTTTTATAAAAATTTAGAATTTCTGTTTTAATGTCTTTTGGCATTTCTTTTGAAAGCATCATTGCTTGAATTTTTTCAGAAGCATTTTCTACAGTATGAACTTCTTTAATATCAACCGAATCTAAAACATCATCAATTTCAACATTTAAATTTGTTTGCTCCATAAATCTGTTAAATACATTTGAAAGAATTACAAAACCTTCTGGAACAGGAATTCCTGCCTGAGTCATTTCACCTAGAGACGCGCCCTTACCTCCTGCAATTTCAGTATCCTTTTTGGAGATCTGCGTAAAGTTTTTGATTAAAGTTTCAGTCATAATCTAATGTTGTGAGATAAAGTTTATAAATAAATCGTTTTCGGAACGGAATGGAGAAAACACAATATTATCCCCCTCTTTTATTTTAGAAAAAATCAAATTTATTCTTCCTTTTAGAAAGTCTATCACTCTTTTACCTTTTAGAAAAGTATTTTTTGAATTGTGTTTAATGTTGGTGTGTCATCTGAAGTTTTTATTTTTCTTCCTTATTAAATTTATCAAGAAAAGAAAAAGAAAAATTTGGGTGAAATAAAAGAGAAAAATTAAATAATTTACCTTACATTAAAGCCCTTTTTAAAAATAAAGAAGGGTCTTGCCCAGTTTAGCTTAAAATTAAAGGGGCTTATTTCTTAACTCTTTTAATAATAACATATAGATATCTTGTCGTCGATTATTAAATCT
>JGI24023J19991_10000079_pt1 | contig 58978 bp, 55 predicted proteins | sample Cruoilmetagenom1_FD_19991 | JGI IMG/M metagenome (IMG submission 19991)
ACTCCAATTTGATGCAGCCTGGTAGCAAGATAGGACCCGATTGTGACTTGATTTGTTTCACTCATTTCTCATCCTCTCCGTAGTAGAATTTTATAAAACAGATATTAGGGGCCGGTTTTTTTTATTGTATTTCTATTGGCCTATGAAATATAATAGACTGAAATATTAAAAATTGGTACTATGAGGAGAAAATATTATGTCTGCCAAATTTGACGCGATAGTGATAGGAACCGGACAGTCAGGACCGGCTTTGGCCGAGCGTTTATCTGAGTCGGGAATGACGGTCGCCGTAATCGAGCGCAAGCAGTTCGGGGGCACATGCGTAAATACCGGATGCATTCCCACCAAGACTCTTGTAGCGAGCGCAAGGGCCGCCCATGTAGCCAGAACCGCATCAAATTTCGGTGTAATGATAAAAGGCAGTATCGATGTGGACATGAAGAAGGTCAAGGCAAGAAAAGACGAAGTCTCGGGCGCTTCCAGCCAAAGTGTCGAGAGCTGGGTGAGGGGGATGGAGAACGTTACAGTCTATCAGGGCCACGCCCGTTTTGAATCTCCCCATACTATGAGCGTAAACGGCGAAATACTTGAAGCGGATAAGATTTTTATAAACGTAGGCGGGAGAGCATACGTTCCTCCAATGCCCGATGGAGAAGGACTCGATTACCTTACCAACTCAACCATGATGGATATTGATTTCCTGCCCGAGCATTTAATCATCATAGGCGGAAGCTATATCGGGCTTGAATTCGGGCAGATGTACAGACGTTTTGGGAGCGAGGTAACGATTATCGAAAAAGGCCCTCGCTTAATCGGCCGTGAGGATGAAGATGTCTCGGACACAGTCAAAGAAATCCTGGAAAAAGAGGGAATAAATATAAGGCTCAACGCGGACTGCATAAACGCGAAAAAACATGAACAGGGCGTTATGGTTGAAGTCGACTGCACTCAGGGCGACACTCAGATAAGTGGATCTCACGTACTCTTCGCCGTGGGACGTATACCCAATACGGATGATCTCGGACTCGATAAAGCGGGAGTGGAAACAAATGAAAGAGGATTAATAAAAGTCGATGATGAACTAAGAACTAATGTAGAAGGGATCTGGGCAATCGGGGACTGTAACGGAAAAGGGGCATTTACGCACACCTCTTACAACGACTTTGAAATAGTCGCAGCAAATTTACTTGATAACGATCCCAGAAGAGTAAGTGACAGAATACTCTGCTACGGGCTTTTCATAGACCCTCCGCTCGGTCGCGTAGGGATGACAGAGGACCAAGTGCGTAAATCGGGAAGAAAAGCACTCGTAGGAAAACGCATGATGACAAGAGTAGGGCGGGCACGTGAAAGAGGAGAGACAGACGGGTTCATCAAAGTTGTTGTTGATGCACAAACAAAGGAAATACTAGGTGCTGCAATCTTGGGAGTTGAGGGGGATGAGGCTGTTCACTGCATAATCGATGTGATGTACGCCAAAGCTCCTTACACCGTAATCCAACGAGCTGTCCATATTCATCCCACAGTTTCCGAGTTAATTCCAACTGTGCTTGGCTCGCTGCAACCCTTGGAATAATGAGCCTAGAGATATGAATCATTCTACATTCCATCACATCCAATACAGTGATGAGCCTTGCAATATTACAAAACAATTCTTTTCTTAAAGAGCTGGTATTCAAAGTCTGGCTCTGGGACGCAAAGTTTAAAATAGAGCGCATTAGAGAACACCTGTCTCCGAAAGATAGAATTCTAGACATTGGGACAGGGCCTGGCAGTGTTTGTCTGTTGATGAACAGGGAAGGGTACAACCTAACCCCGGTCGATGTTCTTGATCAGTCTTTATCCGCGGAAATAACCCCTGAGATATATAACGGGAAAAAGCTGCCCTACAAGAGCTCTTCTTTTGATGCCGCGCTCATACTCACGGTGCTTCATCATACCTCTAATCCTAAAGAGGTTCTGTCAGAAGCCAGGAGGGTCGCAGATAAGATAATAATAATCGAGGATATATACTCAAACACCTTCCAGAGATATCTGACATATTTTGTCGATTCCATAGTCAACATAGAGTTCTCCGGCCACCCGCATTCAAACAAAAGTGATAGTGAATGGAAGAAACTCTTTACAGAGCTAGATCTTAAGTTAAAGGAATCCAAGCAAAACCGTTTCCTCCTTTTTTTCAGACAGGCTGTTTATTATCTGGAGAAATAAATCTGCTATTATAGACAAGCTCTGTTATATTAATAAATAGTCATAACAGGAAGTGAACATATGGATTTAGAGAAAAGAATAAAGGCACACAGGGATTTGCTTTCAGGCATATGCTGCCCTGAGCGCAAAGTAAACCCGGTCACCCTTGAGCAGGTGCTTCTCCTGGCAATGGAGATCGCCCGTGAAGGAAGAGAAGGAAAGAAGATTGGGACTATGTTTGTGATCTCCGACACTGAAGAAGTGTTGAGAAAATCAAGCCCCCTAATCCTTGACCCTCTATTCGGCCATCCCCCTAGCAAAAAAATTGTAAGTGATAGAAACACCCGGGAAACAATAAAAGAGCTTGCCCAGTTAGACGGCGCTTTTCTGGTATCTGACGACGGCATATTTGTTTCCGCCTGCCGATATATAAACGCTACATCTGAGGGCATCAAACTCCCCCTTGGTCTTGGCAGCCGCCACATGGCAGCGGCATCTATAACAAAAGAGACTAACGCTGTAGCAGTAGTCCTTTCAGAAAGCTCAATGATAAGGATATTTGATAACGGGGAGATAATTGGGGAGATTATTCCCGAGCTCTGGATGCTGAGGCAATACGCATCTAGCCTTAACAATTCTGAGGAGAACGAGTCCAAAGAAGAACTGGCTATTGTCAACAAAGGCAATTAAAGCCGCGCGTTCTATAAACTAATGATCGTAATAAACATTGCTGATATTCATGGAAACTCCGCACCCATCTTAGAAATGGGAGAGATATTATCATCCGCCGATCTGATTTTATTAAGCGGAGATATAACACACTTTGGCGGAGAAAGAGAAGCATCCCAAATAATTGATCTTATAAGAAATTATAATTCCAACATTCTCGGGGTTACGGGAAACTGCGATACAAAAGAAGTGGACTCCTACTTGGAGAGCCAGAATATTCAAATTCACGGACGGCATAAAGAGATAAACGGATTATCTGTACTCGGAGCGGGCGGCTCACTTCCATGCCCAAGCCCCACGCCGAATATTTATACCGAGAATGAATATGTAGAAATATTTGAGAACTCCACTCGTGATATAAATAAAAGCCTGCCCGGGATCATGGTCTCCCACCAGCCTCCCATAAACACTCTAAACGACACCCTTAGCACCGGCGCGCATGTCGGAAGTGAAGCTGTTAGAAAATTCATCGAAAAAGAGCAACCGCTCGTCTGCTTTACGGGACACATTCACGAAGCCCCCGGAATAGATGAAATCGGTATTACAAAAATTGTTAATCCCGGCCCGTTAGGAACAAGAGCGTATGCTTATATGGAAATAAGCGATCAAATTGACGCACTCGAAATCAGGAGAATATAATTCAAAGAAGGACAGGAGGATTAGTATGAACTCACCTATCTTAGCTCCAAAGGCGTTAACTCTACTGGGGATTTTTATAGTTTCGTCATTTCTGGTTTTATCTTTTAGCACAACGGTCGATGCCCAACAGAAAATGCACACGCTTAAGAATTACTCAGTAAATTATGAACTGGGCGGCAATGCAAAGGGCAGCAAACAATACTATTCTCAAGACTACGGCAGGACGCAATGCTGGGTTGAAAAATCCGAGATTAGCATTATGGGCAATACCATAAACAAGAATGAAAAGGTTATAACTTATATCAAAGATGGCGATCAATGGATAACAACAATTGAAATTGATAAGAACACCGGCACAAAAATGAAAAATCCAATGTACAAAAGTATATCAGAGGGAATAAAAGGAAAGAATCCAAAAGAGTTCAGCGAAGAATTTATGAAACAGTTGGGCGGTAAGGTTGTAGGAGAGAAAACTGTCAATGGCGAGAAATGCACAGAATGGGCATTAATGGGCGCTGCTACTACGTGTATAACCAAAGACCAGATAACAGTTGAATCAATAGCGAATATGGCGGGGATATCAATGTCTGAGGTTGCTACAAAAGTAAAAAGGAACGACCCGGGCCCCAAAGACATTTGCAGTGTCGGAAACGCAAAGATTGAAGAAATCGATTTAGGGCAGATGATGCAGTAACAGATAACTGATCAAACGCCCGAGTAAAGTGAAGACGGACTAGGACTTACCCGTTGCTGGGTATATCAATTATTGAGCTGATATTCAGCAATACAAACCGTGTCCGAAACTGAGGGGTCAAAATACTTTTCTTTGATTTTCTTATATCCCTGATCATTAAAGAAAGCGTTTTTTGCTTCCTCATCCGGAAAATAAATCGTAAAGACCCTGTTTATATCATGAGAAACCTGGCTTACCAGAGTTTTCGCAATCACAAAGTCGTATTTAAAGCCGCCGCCGATCTTTTCAAGAAGTGGATACATTGCGTCTCTATAGTCCCGGTATCTATTCTCGTCTTTCACATTTAATCCAATTAACATCTCAATCATAGAACCACCTGCTGTCTCGCGCGAAAGAATATAATAATTACGGCATGAGAGTGAAAGTCATAAAAAGAGGCATGAATCCAAGAGAACCTAACCTTCTTTTTTTATCCCCTCTACCTCTAAAGTTATTCTAACCTCGTCACCCACAACAAAGCCCCCGGCTTCAAGAGCCTTGTTCCATGTCATACCAAAATCCTTTCTGTTAATTTCCCCGTTCGCTATAAACGCGGTACGCTCCTTTCCCCATGGGTCGCTCGCGACATGCCCCTCATACACTGCGTCAAGCGTAACTTCTTTTGTTACTCCGTGTATTGAGAGATCGCCGACAATCTGAAATTTGTTTCCGTCTCCCTTTTTTATCTCTTTACTTTTAAAAGTGATGTTCGGATATTTCTCAACATCTAAAAACTCATCGGACCTTAAATGATCGTCTCTTTTTTGTTTATTTGTATTTATGCTTGATGCGACAATACTCGTATCTACGCTTGAATTAACTATATTGTCCGAGTCCAATTTGTAGGAGCCTTCAAATAGGTCAAAACGTCCGGTCACCGTGCTGATNGCCAAATGCTTTACCTTNAAAATTACCTGGCTGTGGTCGGGGTCTATCATATATTCCNCAACTTCTGAGTGAGACCAATTAGAACCGGCAAAGAAAAAAGTAAACGCTAACACCGCTATAGCTATAAAACTCTTTAGAACTTTCATTGATAAAACCTCCTATGAATTTAGAATTTTCTTAGTTTGTATTTTTGATGACGCCATCTGTCTTTTGATTCAAAAAATACCNTANAATTTTCCCCTTTCCATAAATATTTGATATGCTTAACTCAAATTGCGAATAAATTAGGAGCTATTATGGCAAATCTAANTATAAGACGGGCCGAAANAAAGGACGCNGTCCCTATGGCTGAAATACTAAGAGAAATAGGCTGGTCTGAAAAAAGAAACAATATGCCCCTTGAAGAAGTTTCAGAGCCACTTGAAAAGCTTATTGAACACTGCGGCAAAGACACTGAAGGTCATACAATGATTGTGGTGGTAGACGAAGATAAAGTAGTAGGATTTACAACCGTACACTGGGTGCCGTTTGTAATGCTCGGAAGCTGGGAGGGATATGTATCTGATGTCTTTGTAAGTCCCACAGCTGGCGGTAAAGGTGCGGGGAGCGCTCTAATTAAACACGTAATGGAAGAGGGAGAAAAGAGGGGTTGTATGAGGCTCATGCTCACAAACGGAAAAGAAAAACCCTCTTATCAAATGGGCTTTTATAAGAAAATGGGTTGGACCGAAAGACCCAAAGTAGCCAATTTTGTCTATTACTACAGAGAGCCCTGGTCATAACCTGCCGTTTGTATTCAACTATCTAAGTGGTAAAATGGTCTCTTGAAGATGGCGGAACATAAAACCTTAATCCTGGTAAGACATGCCAAGTCGAGCTGGAAAGATACAACATTANACGATATNCAGCGCCCGCTTAATAAACGGGGGAACAAGGATGCCCCGAAAATGGGGAAGTATATGGCAGAGCATAAAATTCTGCCNGAAGTCATATTCTCAAGCCCCGGGCTTCGCGCGCTAACCACAGCAAGGTTAATCTCAGTCGAAATCGGCATTAAACCCTCAGACATTATAGTTGATGAGAATATCTACACCTTTGATCCCGAGGATTTACTAGCTGCCATCAGAGCCCTAAAGAATAAGTACGACAAAGTTATGATAGTCGCTCATAATCCGGCTGTAACAGATATCCTCAATTATCTCTGTGGTTCTAAAATCGACAACGTCCCTACATGCGGAGTGGCGGTATTAAGATTCTCGACAGATTCGTGGAAAAAGGTTAGCAAGAGCAAAGCTAAGCTAGTCAGTTTTGATTATCCCAAAAAACTATGGTAAAAACCATGCCATTGATTTCACACATACTATTTCAAAAATAATATCTCCGGAGTTAAAAACATGAATATTGCTACACCGGACCTGTGCGACTCATATCCCGATTTAGTAAGAATTGTCGAGCCGATACTTAATAATTACGGCGGCAAAACCTCATTTGGAGGCGAGATCGTCACCGTAAAATGCTTTGAGGACAATTCTCGAGTCAAAGAAAACGCGGGCAAACCGGGACAGGGCAAAGTTATGGTAGTTGACGGGGGAGGGTCCCTAAAAAAAGCGCTGTTAGGTGATTTAATTGCGGAGACGGCGCTTAATAACGGATGGGAAGGGTTTATTATTTACGGCTGCATACGGGATGTTGAACCGATCGGCGCTATGAAGATAGGGGTTAAAGCCCTAAATTCGATCCCACTTAAAACCCAGAGAAAAGGGGAGGGTGAAAATAACGTTCAGATAACCTTTGGCGGCGTTACCTTTAACCCGGGCGAGTACGTTTATGCGGATACTACAGGAATTATTGTCTCAAGCGATCCTCTAATTAAATCAGACTAAAAGAGTTTAGTACTTTGCGACATAATCATACATAAGCCAAAAGTGCATAGCGCTTCCAACCATAATAAACAAATGAAAAACCTCATGGAAACCAAAAAACCCGGGCCAGGGGTCAGGTCTTTTAACCGCGTAGATAACCGCTCCCAAAGTATAGAAGCCCCCTCCTATAAACAGCCATAATGAGCCGCCCACACCAAGTGCGCGAACTAGAGGCAGGAGATAAATTAGGGCTATCCATCCCGCAGTCACATAAATTACAGAGGAAAACCATCTTGGAGCGTGTATCCAGAAAACCTTTATTAGTATGCCTACTGCCGCAAGCGCCCAGATAATAGCCAAAAGGCTCCACCCCCAAAACCCTTTGAGCGCTATAAGACAAATCGGCGTATATGTTGAGGCTATAAATATGAAAATCATCATATGGTCTATCTTCTTAAGCCTCTTTACACCTTCTGCGGACAAAAATAATGTGTGATAAATGGTACTTGCGGCATAAACCATCATCATACCCACTCCAAACACCGAAAAGGTAATAATATGAAGAGGTTTAACCACAGGATAAACCGAGATGTAGAGCAGAACCAAAAGTCCGAAGAACGCCCCTAGAAGCGCAATAAAATGAGTCAGTGCGCTCATTGGCTCTCTAGCCAGGCCCATTAAGTAATTAGAGTGTTTTATTTTAAAATCCGCCAATATTTTTTGATCAGATTTGTGCCGAAATACAAGGTTCAATTATACCGACTTAATCAAGATTAAACCGGGACAATATATTATATCCAAAACTGTTCCTGTCCATATCAAATTTAACAAACCGAAGGAGACAAACTCTATTGATTATAATAAGAAAATAATCTAGAATCACTATTATATTAACTTAAGCCTCGATTAATTGGAGTGAAAATGAAATTACTACTTATTAATCCAAGATTTCCGGAAAGTTTTTGGAGTTTTAAATGGGTTGTAGATAATATCATGCCAAATGAAATAAGGGCCATCAACCCCCCGCTTGGACTGGCAACTTTAGCAGCTCTCTCTCCACAAGACTGGGAAATTGAAATAATTGACGAAAACATAGAAACAATCCCTCTAAAACCAGAGGCGGACATAATAGGGATTTGCGGCATGGGGGTTCAATATAAACGCCAGACCGAACTACTTAATTTCTATAAAAATCAAGGACATTTTGTTGTAGCAGGAGGAAGTTACGCGTCTCTTTGCCCGGAATACTATGAAACACTGGCTGACGTAGTAGTCTCAGGAGAAGCGGAATATATTTGGAGGGAATTTTGCAGTGACTTTGAAGCCGGCAAACATAGAGCGCTCTACAAGGAAACTAGCGAGGTTTCTCTTGAAGACTCTCCAACACCGAGATTTGATCTTTTAACCATCGATAAATATCAGGCAGTAAGCCTACAGTTCTCAAGGGGTTGTCCGTATAGATGCGAGTTCTGTGACATTATTGTTATGTTTGGACGTAAGCCGAGAATAAAATCATTTGAGCAGGTCGGAAGAGAACTCGACGAACTAAGAAAGTTAAACGTAACAAATGTATTTTTTGTCGATGACAATCTGATAGGTAATAAACCGCAAGCCAAAAAACTTATGTCCTATCTAAGGGATTATCAAATAGAACATAATTATGAGTTTCTTTTCGGAACAGAGGCTTCATTAAACCTGGCGCAGGACGACGAGCTGTTACAACTATTTACCGAGGCGAACTTCGGCTGGGTATTTATTGGAATAGAATCTCCTGATGAAGAGAGCCTTAAAGAAACTCTAAAATTTCAAAACACCCGCTCAGACATTCTCTCATCAATACAACATGTTTACTCCTATGGCATAGAGGTGCTTGCGGGGTTCATTATTGGTTTTGATAACGACACTATAAAGACTTTTGACCTCCAGTACAAGTTCATTCAGAACTCAGGCATCCAGACCGCAATGGTCGGCCTCTTAACCGCGGTGCCCAAAACACCGCTCTACGAAAGACTGGAAAAGGAAGGGCGTTTGATAAAAGACGCCAGCTGTACGGATAATACAAAGCTCGGCACAAATCTCATCCCTAAAGGTATGTCATATGAAGAAATGGTAGAAGGCTACCGCGATCTTTACGACAGGCTGTTAGACGATAAAACTATTGCGGACAGAATAAAAAATAAAATGAGCTATCTTAAAAATCCGATCTTTAAAAGCACATACACTCTAAAAGAGCAAGTCGGCGTATTTGGAAAGTTTATGAAGCACGGCATCTTAAAAGGCGGACCAAGACGTATTTATCATTTTCTTAGAACCGTTCCATATACAAATCCGAACCAGATTCCTGTTGTAATTCAGGACTGGACAGTGGGTATTGCTATGAAGGACTATGTAGACCGTCATTTTATAAAGGAATTTGATGAGAACAACGTGCTTGCCAAATCCTATTCCGAATCTATTGAAAAATCATTTGAACCCTACATGGACAAAGGATCACTTGAAGTTTCTCTAAGCAGGGTGAAAAACACGGCGGCTAATCTATCTATATCCATAAAAGGAATCATGGACAAGGATTTTTTTGAACATGTAGCGCCCCATCTGGAGAAAGTACTCGAGAATACCCCCTCTTCAATTACGCTTAATATTGACCATTTTCAAGAAGCCCAGCGCCAGCACATAAACCGGTTATTCAACAGACTTTCGCGCTATGGCGATAGGATATATATTGCCGTTCATGAAAAGTGGCGGGATAAGGTAAACGTCGACTCATCAGTATTTAATTTAGTACTTGAGAGTTAAGTCCAAAAACCTGCTTTAGAGACGCCTGCCGTTAGCCGGGATATAATTTGAACGGGTATAACTTGAATTCCTGATAAAGTGATATCATAGATCCCCCGATAACTCTAATTTTCATATAATTAAGCTTAGGATAAAAAAGCAATATTTATAGTGTATTTATCAGAAATTTAGGTATAATCTATGCCGAAATTCAAAATTCATTGAAATTCAGCAAAAATATCACGAAAATATTTGACAACACTATATAAATAAGGGAATAATGTTAGTGCTTTACTCAATTAGTTAGTGGTTTAGTCAATTCGGAGGAATTTTATAATGCAGGCAGTTATTAAAACAGGCGGGAAACAGTACACTGTAAACCCGGGGGATGTATTGGATGTCGAGCTATTGGAAGGCAGCCCTGGGGACGCAATTGAATTTAAGGAAGTATTAATGGTTTCAAACGACAAAGGGGACGTTCAGGTAGGCGCCCCCGTTGTTGAAAATGCAGTTGTTAAAGCAAAAATCATTACAGAGAAGAAAGGCAAGAAAATAATAGTTTTTAAATTTAAAAGAAGAAAAGATTACCGTAATAAAAACGGCCATCGTCAGCGCTATACAACGGTCGAAATAACGGACATCTTGAATTAGGAGATAAACCCAATTGTCTACAAAAAAAGGCGGCGGAAGCACTAGAAACGGTAGAAACACTGCTGGTAAAAGACTTGGCATAAAAAAATTCGGCGGCGAAGTAGTATGGGCTGGCAATATACTTGCCAGACAGCGCGGGACCAAGTTCCATCCTGGTAATAACGTAGGCATGGGAAGGGACCATACATTATTCGCTCTTATCGACGGCACCGTTGAATTTCAAAAATTTGCAAACGATAGAACCAAAATTAATATCCAACCGTTATCAAGTTAAACTTTTAATAACGGACACCGTTTATTAGTAACCCAGATGTTCATACCTGTAATTACTGCGGCAGATTTTGCAAGTTTATGGTTTTGTTTGTGCAGTATTTGAAAGATTTGTATTTTTGATTACAAATTTAGCTCCTGCATAAATTATTTCTTTACTAGTGCAAATTTAATTAGTATTATGAAAAGTATGAATTTGGATTATGCCTACTCTAGTTTTCAAAAAACTGACTGCCAAATTGGAGTATAATAGCTTGGAGTACAATAAAAATGGGATTAGGAACAAATCATGAGTAAGCTAGGCTCAGGTGTTTCTATTTTCCTAGTAACAATATTTATCATCGCATCAATACTGATTTCACTTTTCAGCTCCTATTATTTCACTTCAACTTTATCCGATCAAAAAGCTCAGGAACTGGCACAACTATTTAGCTCCTCTGAGGTGAGTTTTCAAGATACGGCAAAAAACATTTTAGACTCAAGACAAGACGTACGCTATGTAAAGCTCCTTGACTCAGAAGGAATATTACAAGAAAGCATGGGAAGCGAAGAAGGGGACAACATTGAAATGTTCCCCATTACCACATCAGAGAACAATACAATCTTACTCGGCCTGGTTAAAACTGACTTTAAGGGCCTAACGATATCCACAGCAATCTGGAGCGGATTGATTGGATTGGTTTTTTCCATAGTAGTTCTCTTTATACTTTCATTCCTCTCAAATGGAAAGTCCGACTCTCTTGAGAGAATTATTGCAGGCATGAAAAGAGCATCCAGAGGAGATTTGACAACAAAGCTTGAATCAAGCGGGGCAGGGGATGATGTTACAATGATAAGGGCGTATGAAACTTTTAATCAGATGCTCGACCTGCTCAAAAGAAAAGAAAATGTAGAAGTTGAGGAACCAATTTTTCAACCTACACTTATAGCTACTGAAGAGAAAGAAGAAGAGACCAAGAACAGGAGAGTTACAGTTGTTGTAGCTAAAATTGCGGACTTCCAGGATCTTAGTTCAACTCTGGATCCTACTGAGTTTAATTCCTTTCTAGCGGATTACAGAAAAGCAGCGTCTTCTATCATATCAAACTACGGGGGCGTTATCGAAGCTCTAATGAAAGATGAAATAGTCGCGTTTTTCAATGCGCCCGAAGAGCAGACTAATCCGGAACTAAGGGCTATTTGCTCAGCGGTCGAAGTACTTCAACACCTTGCTACCATAACTAGAGAAAGAAAACTTGAAGGAAAAATTGCTATAAACGGTAAAATTGGAATTGGATCAAAAATATTAAATGTCTATGGTGACAGCGGAGTTCCTCAAGGAATAAAAGCAATAACGGACACCGCCAGAAGCATATGCGAGATATCTCCTATCTGGAGAGTTATCGTAAGCTCTGAGTTGTATCTTTGTGTAAGCGAGTATGTCGAGGCTAGAGAGCTTGCTCTAGGAGATGATTCCTACTATTCGATTGTTGGAGTAGAAGAGGGCATCATCTAAACCGTTTTATTATACCAACCTTAACAGGACACTCTTTTTATTCTCCGAATTTGTCTCTATTATGCACCTAGGGTAACCTTTTGTGATAATTATGAACAAGAAAAGAATAGTCGTTGCAATGAGCGGCGGCGTTGACAGCACTACAGTAGCGGCACTCCTGAAAAAACAGGGCCACGAGGTTATAGGCATCACCATGCAGCTTGTGGATTATGGAGATGCAGAGGGTGGATGCTGCTCTTTAGACCACGTGATTGATGCGAGACGTGTGTGTCAAGAGCTCGATATACCCCATTACGTAGTCAATTTCATGGATTCATTTAAAGAGCTTGTCTTTAAAGACTACATAGAGAAATATGAATCGGGGAAAACCCCAATCCCCTGCGTGTTGTGCAATCAGTTTGTAAAATTTGATCTTCTTTTAAAACGCGCGCTAGAGCTGGGCGCCGACTATTTGGCAACTGGGCACTATGCGAAGATAGAAAACGGAAACGGGGCGTATTCTTTAAAGAAAGCGGATGATGAAAACAAAGACCAGACATATTTTCTCTATACCTTAAAACAAAAAGAGTTAAGCCGTCTGATGTTCCCTCTGGGCTCATTAAAAAAAGATGATGTGAGAGATTTGGCCAGAGACCTGAGCTTAAATTCAGCAGACAAACCTGACAGCACCGGCGTTTGCTTTATCCCCACTGGAAACTATAAAGATTACTTAATCGGCCAGTCGGCATTTAAAGAGAGCGAAGGTGACATCGTTGATACACAAGGAGAGGTGCTGGGAAAACACAAGGGCATTTTCTCCTTTACAATCGGACAGAGAAGAGGGCTTGGGATAGCGGCGGGCAAGCCTATGTACGTAGTGGGCATAGAGCCTTCTGAGAACCGTGTTGTTGTAGGGGATGAGGATAGGATATATAAAAACAAACTCCTGGCTGAAAAAATATCATGGGTCGATGATATAAAAGCAGACATCAGAAGCCATGATAATGGCACAGAAAAGACCCTAGAGGTAAAAGCAAAAATTAGATACAGACACCGTGAGGATGACGCGTTAGTAACTATGAAATCCGACACGGACGCTGTAGTTGAATTTAAAAACCCCCAGCGCGCAATCACCCCCGGACAGGCAGTCGTATTCTACAAGGACGAGAGAGTACTTGGCGGGGGATGGATAAACAGGGTTCTATAAATATGAAAAGCATTTCAGTAGTCACATTGGGCTGCAAGGTAAATCAATACGACACAGCGGTAATCCTAAATCAGCTCCCAAAAAGCAAGTACCTGAAGGTTCCTTTCTCTGACAAGGCCGACGTATACATAATCGATACCTGCACTGTAACACATAAAGCGGACGCTGAGGCAAGAAACTATATTAACCGGGCCAAACGCGCTAACCCCAATGGAGTTGTGGTGGTTACGGGCTGTTATGCTCAGGTATCTCCGGAGGAACTAAAAGAAGTAAAAGGGGTCGACTATGTTATCGGCAATTCGCATAAATTCTCCTCCCTTATAAAAATTATACGAGAAGGGAAAACACAACAAGAACCCAAGGTCTTTATATCTGACATTTTCAAAGAAAAGAAAAAAGGTTTTGAATCCCCCGACATAGAAATATTCCCGGGCAGAACAAGGGCGTTTCTCAAAGTACAGGACGGCTGCAACTACGCATGCTCTTTTTGCATTATCCCCCGCGCCAGGGGAAGGTCCCGAAGCCTGGAGATTCCGGAGATTCTTCATCGGATGGAAAAACTGAGCGCATCCGGCTATAAGGAAATCGTGTTGACCGGCGTTCATATCGCGAGCTACGGTAGAGATATAGGGTCCAGTTTTTTTGAACTGATTAGAGAGATAGAGAAAGAAAAAACAGTAAAAAGGGTAAGGCTTACTTCGCTTGATCCCGCGGATACGGAACTAGATCTTATAGATTTCATTGCGGACTCAGAAACCATATGCCCTCAATTTCATATTGCTCTTCAAAGCGGTGATCAGGACGTTCTTAAAAGAATGAGAAGAAGATATGGACCTGAAAAGTTTATGAACTTAACCACTCTGATAAGAGAGAGAATTCCTGACGCGGCAATTGGATCCGACATCATGGTTGGATTTCCGGGAGAGACCGAGCATGAATTTCTAAACACTTACCGGATTGCCAAAGATTCTCCTCTCACTTACTTCCATGTGTTTCCTTATTCCAAGAGAAAGATGACCACGGCCGCTGTAATGGCAGATCAAATAGATCCTGAAATAATAAAAGATAGAAGTAAGCGTTTAAGAGAACTCGGCAGTAATAAAAAAACCGAATTTTTCAATCAATTCATCGGAAGGACTTTCCCTGTATTAATAGAGAAAGGCCAAAAGGGCACTACACCCAACTATATCCCGGTCAGAATTACCGCCGATAACTTCAATATAGGCGATGAAGTAATGGTCAGAATAAGTGAAGTAAAAAACGAAGAGGCGCTCGGAGTACCCGAAACAAAGATAATATAATCCTTGTAATTTAATATGCCCACCAAGCTAACACTTTTCTCATTACTCGTGTTTCTCATCCAATCCTCCTGCTACATGGGTCATACATCAGGCGATGAGCTCACCCGTGCAAACTGGTTTGATTCCAAAAACACTTTAACCGTTTGGACCCTTGCCGATATACAGCCCAAAAACAGAGGCCACGAGGAGGCTTTTGAGATCGCAATTACCGATATAAACGACAATGTTCCAAATGTTGACATCGCCATTGTTGCAGGCGACATAGTCAATCGAACTGATGAAGAGACCTTTGATTGGTACGTTCAGACTAGAGACGGCTCTTACATCCAAGAGTGGTACGAGATAATAGGCAACCATGATTTAATAACCGATAGGGGAAAACTCTTTAGAGAAAAATTGAGGGAAGAAGTTAATTATTCGGTGCTAAAAGGGAATATTCTCTTCATATTTATGTCCGACTCCCAGAGAGGAAAACCAACCGAGATATCAGATGAGGTGTTTAACTGGTGGAAAGACCTTGTAGTAAACAATCAGGATAAAATTATAGTAGTCACTACTCACGCGCCCCTTGAAGACAGCGGAATCCCGTTCTCATCTTTTAGGGACAGACAGATTATTGATTCAGAGAGGTTCACTCAGGTTTTAAAAAAATACCGGGTTGACTTATGGCTTTCGGGACACTTGCATCTACCGCATGGAATAATGAATAATCTTGTAGAGAAAGATAAATTCAACGGCACAATTTTCGTCCACATATCCTCCATCCGTCCTGAAATCCTGGGACTAAAAGAGTCTGAATCACGCCTGCTCACATTCGTATGCGGATATGATAAAGTTCTCATTAGAGTAAGAAACCATAAAGACAGAGCATTTATTTCCAATCAGGACAGGGTCTTTACGCTTTCAAAAAAATATGAATGCGAAGATGAATCTTCAAAGAATTAAATTCATCCAATATTCTAGAACTCTTACATAAACCATCTCTATGCGAGCTTTTAATTATTACCCATTATTGGTATTATGTTGACCGAGAGAAGAAAATGGAGATTGGTTTTTTTAAAAAGTTAATAAATGTTATTGTCACCAAAGATAATGAGCGACTATCTGATAAATCTGATGTGGAGCTCGTTAATCTTTATACGAACAAAGGAGACGAGTCCGCATTTGACGAAATTGTCACCAGATATTCTGATAGAGTTTACGGTTTTGCGCTCAGAATAACCCGCAATGCCAATGACGCGGAGGAGGTTTTTCANGAAGTATTTCTTACCCTGACAAAAAAACTAGACACTTTCCGTGCAGAATCGAAATTCTCNAGCTGGCTTTACAGAGTAACGGCAAATGCAAGCTATATGTACCTAAGGTCACAAAAAAAGCATGAAAGCAATATAAGCCTTGAAAATTACTACCCTTATGACGAGAAAGGCACNCTTATGGGTAAAATTATGGACAAGGACTGGAGCTCAAGACCTGACATAACAATTTTCAGTAAAGAGGCCCTTGATATAATAGACAAATCAATTAACGAGCTGCCTGAGTCCTATCGAGCCGTTTTTCATCTAAGAGACATAGATGGGCTTTCAAATGAGGAAGCGGCAAATATTCTTGAGATTTCTATACCGGCAGTAAAGTCCAGGCTACACAGAGCAAGACTATTTTTACGTGATAGATTATCGGACTATTTTCATGAGTGGAGAAGATAAATATGTTTATGTGTAAAGATGTAGTTGAAAACATTATGGAGTATATTGACAGTGAGTTGGATCTTCAAACTCTAAAAGAGCTTGAGAAACATACTGGTGACTGTCCGGAGTGTATGGCTTTTGTAAATACGTATAAGAGAATGCTTGAAATTACAGGAAAGCTGAAAGATAAACCATTCGTAACTCCGGAAGTTAGAAACAGGCTGAGAGTTCTTCTAAAATCAAAAATAAAGCCTGTTTAATCCCTAAGTCACTGCTTCTAAACAACTCAATCCTATTATCCCGATATTAATAGATACAATCAATAATTCTATCAACCTTTAAGGACATCCCGTATAAAAGAAGCCCATCCGCAGAAAAGGGACTTTATCTGCTCACTGGGGTCTGGCTTACAGAGGACAGACCGGGGTTGGAGGCGGCTTGATTTTGGTATATCTGATTATAGATAGACTTCGCACGATCAGTATCGCCTAATTTCTCATATGACATAGCGATATGAATCTTTGCCTGCTTTTCATAAGGACTCGCCGGATCATTTATTTTAGAGAGAGAATCTATAGTTTTATTCCATTCATTTTGATTAAAATAAGCAAGCCCCTTAGTTAATATCGCCGATTGAACCAACAGAGGCTCATTTACTTCATTTGCTTCAAAACGGTCCAGCAAATTGACCGACTCATTGTAGTTGCCTTCATTAAAATTAATAATCGCCGCATAGTATAACGCTATGTTCGATATTCCCTCGCCGGGATACTGCTCAGTCGTATCTAAAAAACCTTTCAAGGCCCCCTGGGAATCTCCTGCATCAAACAACGCAAGCGCATTGTCAAACATATTATTAGCTTCAACTATCTTTTTTTGAGAGTTGGAATTCACAAAATAACTGCCTATGAGAATAGCAACAATAACAGCGAAACCAATTAGAATTTTTTTTGCGTGGTCAGCGGTAAAATCAATCACCCGGGTAACAGTTTTATTAAACTCATCGGGCTGTTTAAGTTCTTTTTCTGTATATTTAATTTTCGTAGCCATGGGGGGAATTATAATCAGAGCTTAAAGAATTACAAGATCACTTCATAGGATTATTTTGACATGAAAAAATATAGAACTATTCGTAGAGCTTGCGGATTGTTAGCGGGAAAGCTAAACTTCTTTTGGGGTGACCAAAATGCTACGTACTCTATCAGTTTTATTGATACTCTTTTCGTTCTTGGGCTTTTATCTAAGCTACGCAGACACCAGCAATGAAGAGAAAGTAAAGACTCCGGCTACAGAAAAAAATGCTGAAGACAACGCGTTATCAAATGAAATCGTAGTAATTGAAATAAACGGAACCATTAATCCCGCAACATTAGACTATATAAGAACAGGTCTTGGGGAAGCTGAGATAAAATCAGCCCGGGCTCTAATCATTCTCTTAGACACTCCAGGGGGGCTGCTTTCCTCCACTAAGGACATTGTAAAGCTTTTACTTAACTCCCCTATCCCTGTTGTTGTATACGTATCTCCAAGCGGCGCCTCGGCAACCTCAGCAGGCGTATTCATAACACTGTCGGCGAACATTGCGGCCATGGCTCCCGGCACCAGTATCGGGGCAGCCCACCCCGTATCTCTAAGCCCGGGTGGCAAACAGCCTGAGAAGAAAGAAAAGGACCCCGCCAAAGACCTGCTAGAAAAGAAAGAAAGTGAATCTGAAGAAAGAGCAGAGCAAGATATTATGAGTGAAAAAATAGAAAACTATGCATCCTCGTTCATTGAAAGCATCGCCGAGCACAGAGGACGCAATATTGAGTGGGCAATTGACGCGGTAAGAGAAAGCGCTTCAATCACAGCTACAGACGCGCTAGAGATGAAAGTAGTCGATTTAATTTCTCCAAGCTTAGGCGATCTTCAGGAACAAATAGACGGCATGAAAGTAAAACTCCCCCAGGGGGAGAGGGTGCTTCTTACCAGCGGAGCTAGGATAGTCAGGGTAGAGATGAGCGCGAAACAAAAATTAATAGATATTTTAAGCACTCCCGATATAGCTTTTCTTTTATTATCACTTGGTTCTCTGGGAATACTCCTTGAGTTCTATAACCCCGGTCTAATTTTTCCCGGAGTAGCGGGGGTGGTTTGTCTAATGATGGGTTTTGTATCGTTCCAAATACTTCCGTTTAATTATGCTGGCGTAGTATTGCTCCTTTTGGCAATAGGTCTATTTGTTGCCGAGGTATATATCACAAGCTATGGGCTTTTAACCACAGGGGGAGTTATAAGTTTTGCCCTGGGAGCGCTGCTTCTTTTTGATACGCCCGATTCAGATATCAGGGTAGGGTACGGGGTTGTAATCGCCTCAACCGGCGCCATTGCTCTCTTCTTCGGCTATGTTCTCTTTTCTCTTATCAAGGCTCAGAAGTTAAAACCGCTTGTAGGCATGGAAGGTCTAATCGGAGAAGAGGGAAGCGCGGTTTCAGACATTGGAGAAACCGGCAAAATATATGTGATGGGCGAATACTGGGACGCTGTGAGCGATGAACCAATTAGTGCCGGCGATAAAATAAAGGTTGTAGAATCTCAAAAAGGCTTCAAACTAAAAGTAAAAAAAGTCTAAATTTAAAATAAAAACAGGAGGCGTCAAAATGTTTTCACCTGTAATCATATTTGTTGGAATAATTGCGCTTTTCATTTTATCCGGAATAAGGATACTGAATGAATACGAGAGGGGAGTAGTCTTTAGGCTGGGAAGAATAGTCGCATTAAAAGGCCCGGGGTTTAAATGGATCATCCCTATGGTCGACAAGATGACCAAGATGAGCTTGCGTCTTATTACAATGGACGTGCCGCCTCAGGATGTGATTACCAGAGACAACGTCTCGGTAAAGGTAAATGCGGTTGTTTATTTCCGAGTTGTAGACCCGATTAAAGCAGTCATACAGGTAGAAAATTTTCTCTATGCGACATCTCAATTAGCTCAGACAACCCTAAGGAGCGTCTTGGGACAGGTAGAGCTCGATGAGCTGCTTGCTGAAAGAGAGAAACTAAATATAAAACTTCAGGATGTTTTAGATAAACAGACAGACGCGTGGGGAATAAAGGTTACATTGGTTGAACTAAAGTATGTTGACCTTCCCGAGGACATGAAGCAGATCATGGCGCGCCAGGCTGAGGCTGAGAGAGAGAGGCGAGCCAAAATCATTAGCGCAGAAGGAGAGTTTCAGGCTGCGGCCAAATTGACTGAGGCCTCTGACATCCTTGCTCAGAGCCCTATGGCGCTTCAGCTAAGATTCCTTCAGACCCTAACCGAGATGTCCAGCAATCAAAGCTCGACAATAGTATTCCCGCTCCCGCTCGACCTCTTAAGACCGTTTTTTGAAAAGGCGCTTCCAAAGGTTATTAAAAATACTCCGGAGGACCCCTTTGGCGGAAAAGGCGGCGAATAAATCCGGCGAATACATCTGGCGAATTACACTAAGGAGAACAAATTGCTGAGACTACTACTAATTGCTGTTCTTAATATCACACTTCTTACTGCACTGGTTGCCTGCAAATCCGGCAGTGAAAGCTCCGAAACAAATAAGGAGAAACCAGAAGCTAACTCTTCTGCCGAGACTACTTCAAGCGAGAGTGCTTCAAGTTCAGAGCCTGTAGAGGGCGACTGGCTTATTTATCACTTAAGCGCAGAGCCCGCTACACTAAACCCGATTACGGCAACCGACGCCTATGAGGGAACTATCAATAACTCAAAGATTTATGAGACACTGATTGAGAGAAACAATGAAACACTTGAGCTCGAACCGCTACTTGCCGAGTCATGGGAAATATCAGAGGACAAACTCACGTACACCTTCAAAATAAGAGAGGGGATCAAATGGCATGACGGAACTCCCTTTACATCCCAAGACATCGTATTCTCATACAACACAATTATGAACCCGAAGGTAGACAGCCCCCAGTTAAGAAGCTATTACCAGGAAATAAGAGATGTCAGGGCAGTCGATGAGCTTACGGTCCAGTTCACTTACGCGAGACCATATTTCCTTGCCCTTGAATTCTGCGGGGGAATGCCGTTAGTTCCAAAACACATTTTTGACAAAGGGGATTTCAATAGCAACCCCGCCGGGAGAGACCCCGTTGGAACCGGGCCCTATAAATTCGTAAAGTGGATCACGGGAAGAGAAATAGTTATCGACAAGAACCATGATTACTGGGGCGAGAAACCCAAGATTAACAAAATCGTTTTCAAAATCATCACGGATAATACAGTCGCTTTTCAAGTATTAAAACGCCAGGAGCTTGACGTCTCTGGCCTAACCCCAATTCAGTGGCAACGCCAGACCGACACTGCGTCTTTTAANGAGAACTTTGATAAACTTAGCTATTTTACTCCTAATTACAGCTACATCGGATGGAACTCCAAAAGGCCTTTCTTCGCCGATAAACAGGTTAGAACGGCATTGACGCATCTTGTAAATAGAGAGCTCATTTTAGATAAGATCCTATACAATCTTGGAGCAATCGTAACAAACCCGTTCTACATTAACAGCCCTGAGTACGATAAATCTATCAAACCTTATCCCTATGACCCTCAAAAAGCCGAAGAGCTTCTAAAGCAAGCCGGATGGGTCGATCATGACGGGGACGGGATAAGAGACAAGGACGGGGTCAAGTTCGCCTTTGAATTTCTGATCCCCGGCGGATCGGAAACGGGAGAGAAGATTGCTACGATATTAAAAGAAGAGCTAGACAATATGGGAATACAGATGGATATAAGAAAAACAGAGTGGGCGGTTTTTACGACACGTCTCAATGAAAGAAATTTTGACGCAGTCACGCTCGCATGGTCAATGGGCGTAGAATCAGATCCTTATCAGATATGGAGCTCAACTCAGGCGCAGAGCGGCTCTAATTTTATAGGGTTTCAGAATAAAGAAGCCGACGCCTTGATCGAGGAAGCCAGAACAGAGTTTGACCGGGAGAAGAGAAAAGAACTCTACAGAAGGTTTGCCGAAATAGTTCACAACGAGCAGCCGTACACATTTCTTTTCTGCCGCAAATCCACGGTAGCGGTTAATAAAAGGTTTGAAAATGTATTAGTCTATCCTTTGGGTATTGATCTCCTTGAGTGGCACGTTCCGCTCGCTGAGCAGATGTACAGCGAGTAAAGGCTAGCAAATAAATACATCTCAAGTTGAAGAGAATTTCCTGATCCATTTCAATAAACGAAACTATTTGGGTATAAATTTAACCTTATTGGCTTAATTGTTCACACTAAAATAGCGGGACTGATCTGAACTATGAGAGATTATATATTCAAAAGACTTCTCTTACTTATTCCGACACTCTTTGGAATAACTCTCATTACGTTCTTTATTATCCAGCTCGCCCCCGGCAACCCGGTCGAGAGAAAGCTGCAATTAGACCAGGGAATCCAGGCCGAGGCAATCACACAGCAGATAGTAGAGGAGACAAAAAAACTCTACGGTCTGGATAAGCCGATATATGTAAGGTACTGGATCTGGGTAAAACAAATTGCCACTCTTGACTTCGGACGCTCATACAAAGACCACCGTCCGGTAATAAATAAAATAGCGGAAAGAATTCCGATCAGCCTTACGCTTAATATAATCTCAATCATCCTGATTTATTTAATAGCAATTCCAATTGGGGTCTATTCCGCGGTAGCCCACGGGAGGTTCCCGGAGAGGGTCAGCACTTTTTTCCTTTTTATCCTCTATTCCATCCCGAGTTTCTGGATGGCAATGATCTTAATCTTTTTCCTTGGAGGAGGGGATTACTGGGATTTATTCCCGGTCTACGGAATACTCTCTCCGGATGCTGAGAATTATCCGTTTTTTAAGAAGGCTCTAAATTTCTTATGGCACATTGTGCTTCCGGTATTTTGCCTGACTTACGGNGGCCTGGCTTANCTCTCAAGATTCCANAAGGGTAGCCTTCTCGAAGTNCTCCGAGAAGATTTCGTNAGNACNGCGACCGCGAAAGGTCTTCCCAGGCACCAGGTTCTCCTCAAACACGCTCTGAGAAACGCGCTCATTCCGATAATCACCATACTTGCAGGGATACTTCCCGCGATGATAGGCGGAAGCGTTATTATAGAGAGCATCTTCTCTATCCCCGGAATCGGTCAATTAGGGTTTGAGTCCGTACTATCTCGCGATTATCCGGTAATTATGGCGATTGCTACCATCTCGGCGGTACTCACGTTGATCGGAATTTTAATTGCGGACCTTGTATATGTTCTAGTAGATCCCAGAATAAGCTTCGAGGCCAAAAAGTGACTGAGACAAAGAGCGTTGGATACTGGGGTAGTGTTTGGAAGAAATTAAAAAAAGACAAGCTCGCCATGACAGCTCTGGTAATTATTCTGATCCTTTTTGGAACCGCGATATTCCAAAACTTCTTGGCCGGGAACAAGCCGATAGTGCTTAAATATGATAACGAGTATTACTTTCCGGTCCTATTTAGATACAACGAATTTTTCGGGACCGACTTCAAAGAGCTGGATACAAAATTAAAAAACGGAGACTTTGCGATATTCCCGCCGGTCAGATACAGCCCGACTGAAAATGACTTATTATCAGTACTAACCCCACCGTCCAAAGAGCACCTGTTTGGGACAGACGATAGAGGCAGAGATGTATTAAGCCGGATGATACATGGCGCACGAATCTCACTCTCCATTGGATTCGTAGCCGTGGGCATAGCCGCGATTATAGGAATATTATTAGGCGGTATAGCCGGATACTATGGAGGAAGTGTTGATTTTATAGTCTCAAGGCTTTTTGAAGTCATGATGACCTTTCCGGTTTTCTTTTTGATTCTTACCATACTGGCATTTAGAGATCCAAGCATATATAACATAATGATCGTGATTGGGGCTACTAGCTGGACGGGGATTGCCCGGCTCATTAGGGCACAGTTTCTCCAGTTAAGACAATTTGATTATGTAGACGCCGCCGTAGCGCTTGGAGGAAATGACTGGAGAGTGATGATGAAGCACATGCTTCCAAACTCTCTTGCCCCGGTATTAGTAGACATCTCTTTTGGAATAGCAGGGGCAATATTAGTAGAATCCGGGCTTAGTTTTTTAGGGTTCGGAGTGCCTCCGCCTGAGCCAAGCTGGGGAGATATCCTCTCACAGTCTCAGAGATATGTGGATTTTGCATGGTGGCTTGTCCTATTTCCCGGTGCGGCTATATTTGTAACAGTAACCTCATTTAACCTCCTGGGAGAAGGATTCAGAAACGCAATCGACCCGAAATTTTTGGGAAGTGAATAAAAAAACATGAGCTACGCACTTGAGATAAAGGATTTAAGAATTTCTTTCGCATCTGAGGGGAAAAGAGTAGAAGTTGTAAGCGGAGTCTCCATTAACATCCCTAAGGGCAAAGTTGTAGGCGTTGTAGGAGAAAGCGGCTGCGGTAAAACAGTAACGGCACTATCCGTTATGAGGCTTATCCCCGAGCCGCCCGGAAAGATCGATGGTGGAGAGATCATTTTTGATGGTGCCGATATACTAAAATACGCCGATAGAGATATGCAATCAATAAGAGGAAACAGAATATCAATGATATTCCAGGAGCCTATCAGCTCACTTAATCCCGTCTTTACAGTGGGAGATCAAATAGGCGAGGCCTTAAGAACGCACCTCAAGATATCGAGACAGCAAGAAAAACAAAGGGTCATTGAGCTCCTTAAACTAGTTGGAATCCCGGCGCCCGAGAAAAGGATGAACAACTACCCTCATGAAATGAGCGGCGGGATGTCCCAAAGAGTAATGATTGCTATGGCGCTTGCGTGCAACCCTGAGGTGCTTATTGCCGATGAGCCGACAACCGCGCTTGACGTGACCATACAGGCCGGAATTCTCGAGCTGATTGATGATTTGAGAGTTAAGATGGGTATGGCAGTGCTACTAATTACACATGATCTCGGGATTATCGCAGAAGTTGCTGACGAAGTTTATGTTATGTACGCGGGAAAGGTCGTTGAACAGGGTTTTACCGCAGATATTTTTAAAGAGCCCCATCATCCATATACAGTCGGACTCTTGAACTCAGTTCCTGACCTTCATGAAAACAAAGAAATGTTAAACGCAATACCCGGGGTTGTCCCTAGTCCGGACAACTTTCCCAGTGGATGCAGATTTCAGGACCGCTGCCCACTTGTAATCGATAAATGCAGAACCGATGAGCCACCACTGGAAGAAATAAGCAGTGGCCATGCAGCTGCTTGCTGGAGAGCGCGTGAGGTAAAACGAGAGAGCTGATATGTCTGTTAAAGAACTGATAAAAATTGATAAGCTAAAGAAATACTTCCCGGTCAAGTCCGGTGTCCTCTCAAGAGTTACAAACTTTGTAAAAGCCGTTGACGGGATAGACCTCTCAATTGGTCATGGCCAGACAATAGGGCTTGTTGGAGAAAGCGGCTGCGGCAAAACCACACTTGGCAAAACGATACTCAAACTCCTTGAGCCTACAGACGGGAAGATTTTATTTGAGAATAACGATATAACACACTTGTCTCCATCTAGAATGAGGCCTTACCGAAGGGAAATGCAGATCGTATTCCAAGACCCTTACGGCTCCCTTAACCCAAGGATGAAAGTAGAGAGTATAGTTTCAGAGGGACTCGCCATACATAACATCTCTTCAGGCCAGGAGAGAAAAGATTTAATGCGCGAGCTCTTAATCACTGTAGGGTTGAGAGAAGACGCTCTTTCCCGTTACCCTCATGAATTCAGCGGAGGTCAGCGCCAGAGAATAGCCATCGCAAGAGCGCTTGCTCTTAAACCGAAGTTCATAGTTTGCGATGAGCCGATATCAGCTCTCGATGTCTCGGTTCAGGCTCAAATCATTAACCTCTTTATTGAACTGCAAGAAAAATTTAAGCTCACATACCTTTTTATCTCTCATGACCTTAGAGTGGTAAGACATATAAGCGACAAAGTAGCTGTGATGTATTTAGGGAAAATTGTTGAAATCTCTCCAAGTAAAGAGCTATACAAAAATCCGCTTCACCCCTACACGCGTATACTAATCTCATCTGTACCGATTGCGGACCCAAGCAGGAAAAGAGAGATAACAGTATTAAAAGGAGACGTGCCGAGTCCAATCAATCCGCCTCAGGGATGCAGCTTCCACCCCCGATGCCCGATAGCTGTAGAGAAATGTAAAACAATTGAGCCTGAACTTCGCGATGTTGGGAGTGAACACTTTGTCTCCTGTCACTTAGTTTAAAAACAATAATGTACTTGCAAATGAGTAATCTTGTATTATTATTAAACCGCATTAATTTTAAGAGTCAGATGATATCAACAAGCGCAATGAAACTACGTGTTTCAGATATACCGGAAAGTGGTGTTCATATTGAAGTATTAGAAGAACCCGAGTGGCTGGCAAATCTGCCTGAGCTTTGGTCTGGAAGTGAGGGGTTTCACCTTCTATCAAAGATCAAGATTGATTTACATGTGACAAGGGTACTTAAAGAAGTCACCGTTATCGGGAATGTCCAATTCTCTATTCAGACCGAGTGTTCAAGGTGCGTAGAATCTGTTAGAATAGAGCTTAACCCTTTAGTTAACCTTGTTCTTTCGCCGGTCGATAAAATTAGCGACGAAGAAGATGACGATGAACATGAGACTTATAAAGGGGATGAGATAGATTTAAGCAATTACATAATGGAGCAGATAGCGATTTCGTTGCCGGTAAAAGTTGTTTGTAAGGAAGACTGCAAAGGACTCTGCACAACATGCGGCAATAATTTAAATCAAGATAGTTGCACATGTGACAGTGAGGATATAGATCCAAGATTTGCGATTTTGAAAAACTTAAAAATATGAGAATGAAAAGGGAGAATTAAAAAATGGCACTTCCCAAGAGAAAACACTCTAGGTCCAGAACCAGAAAAAGAAGAACCCATTATAAATTAAGCGTGCCGGGTGTATCTACATGTCAGAATTGCGGTGAGCACAAATCACCTCATAGGGCATGCCCGAGTTGCGGTTTCTATAAGGGCAGGACCTTTATAAAAGAGAAACAAGAAGTAGAGTCATAATATATTTTCAACTATTTCGAGGATAAATTTATATGATTGCTTTCGTATTCCCAGGCCAGGGTTCCCAATACGTGGGAATGGGAAAAGAGCTTTATGATGAGTTCGGCATAGCCAAAGAAACGTTTGAAGAAGCAAACGATGTATTGGGGTTCGATCTAGCGAAACTATGCTTTGAGGGGGAGCAGAGCGAGTTATCTTTAACTGCGAATGCTCAACCTGCGTTGTTAACCACAAGCATTGCGTGCCTAAGAGTTTTGGAAAATGAAACATCATATAAGCCCGACTTTGTCGCAGGGCATAGCCTGGGCGAGTACACGGCTCTAGTTTCAAACGGCGCAATGAAATTGAGTGAGGCTGTTCACACGGTAAGGAAACGCGGAGAATTCATGCAAGAAGCAGTCCCGGTTGGCGTAGGCGCCATGGCCGCAATATTAGGTCTTGATAAAGATAGAGTAGAGGCGATTTGCAATCAAGTATCTCAAAACGGAATGATTGCAAGCCCGGCAAACCTTAACGCGCCCGGACAAACCGTTATATCGGGAAACAAAGAAGCGATTGAGGAAGCCTCTTTAATAGCAAAATCAGATGGGGCCAAACGAGTTGTCCCCCTCGACGTAAGCGCACCCTTTCACTGTGAGTTGATGAAACCAGCCGCCGATAGGCTGTCTGGAGTTTTAAATGAGGTGACTTTCTCACAAATGAGCGCTCCTTTGGTTGCAAATTGCACAGCATCAGTTACTAGTGATCCTAATAAAGTAAAAGAACTCTTAATAAGTCAGGTTACAAGTCCCGTCAGATGGTTTGAATCTGTAGAGGTGTTAAAGACACAGGGCTGTACGAATTTTATAGAAATAGGACCTAAAAATGTTTTATCAGGATTAATAAAAAGGACATTGTCAGATGTTTCCGTTAGCAATTTCGAGAAAATGTCACAACTGGAGTTGATAAACAATGGGTAAGCTTAATGGGAAAGTTGCTCTTATTACAGGCGGCTCGCGTGGAATTGGAAAGTCTATTGCAAAAAGGCTTGCATCTGAAGGCGCCATTGTCGTAATTAACTATATGCGGAACGAAGCCGCGGCGCTCGAAACTAAAAAGGAAATTGAAGAGGCCGGAGGTCAGGCAATATTATCCAAATTTGATGTGTCTGATTTTGATACCTCGCATCAGGAAATCGATAAAATCATTGAAAAGTTAGGCGGTATTAATATACTGATTAATAATGCGGGAATTACACGAGACACTTTGCTTATGAGAATGAAAGAAGAAGATTGGGATAATGTAATCTCAATAAACTTAAAAGGAATTTTCAACTGTACAAAGGCAGTAACGCGTAATATGTTCAAACAGCGTGGTGGAACAATTGTTAATCTAACTTCAGTTGTCGGTGAGATGGGCAACGCTGGTCAGACGAACTACGCGGCATCAAAAGCCGGTATTATCGGGTTCACAAAAGCTTGTGCACGGGAAATGGCTCCCAGAGGCATCACCGTCAACGCTGTCAGCCCGGGATTTATTAAAACAGATATTACAGATCAATTACCCGAAGACATAAGAAAAGATTATATTTCCAGAATACCACTGAACAGATTCGGTTCACCAGAGGATATTGCGGGGGTTGTTGCTTTTCTGACCTCCGACGATGCTTTGTATATCACAGGTGAAGTATTTAGAGTCAACGGCGGTATATATACTTAAAATTAAAGGAGGTGTTTATTATGGCTCAGGAACAAGAAATCCTTAGCAAAGTTAGAGAAATGGTAGCAAGTCAATTAGGAAAATCAGAAGACGAAATTACACTGGAGTCATCTTTTATCGAAGACTTGGGTGCTGATTCTCTTGATCTGGTTGAACTAATCATGTCAATGGAAGATGAGTTTGGTCTTGAAATCTCAGATGAAGACGCAGAGTCAATCATTACCGTTCAAGATGCTATAAACTTTATCTCGGAGCGCAAAAAGTAATGGAAAGAAGGATAGTAGTCACGGGGATTGGGCTTATCACTCCCCTTGGAGTTGGAAACAAAGAGACTTGGGACGCTATTTGTGAGGGCCGCTCTGGAGTCAAGACAATAGAGAGGTTTGACCCTTCAGAGCACAAAACTCAAATAGCGGGTGAGATAACCAATTTTAATCCCGAGGATTTTATGAATCCCAAGGACGCAAGAAAAACCGATAGATTTATCCAATACGCGGTTTCTAGCACCAAACTTGCCCTAGAGGATGCCGATCTTGAGATAACCGAAGAGCTATCCCCCAGAGTAGGAACATTGATAGGTACGGGAATAGGCGGAATGGAGACCTTTGTAAACACCGTATTACTTATGGAAGAAAAGGGACCCGGTCGTCTATCACCCTTTTTCATACCTAATATCATTACTAACTTGGCTGCAGGTCATGTATCAATTACTTATAATGCCAAAGGCCCTAACTGCGCTACAACCACAGCTTGCGCCGCAAGCGCTCATGCATTAGGTTACGCTACTATGGCAATAACCAGGGGAGAGGCGGATGTAATGATCGCGGGTGGAACAGAAGCTCCGCTCATTCCATTAACTGTAGGTGGATTTAATGCTATGCGCGCTCTTTCCACAAACAACGATGACCCCCAAGGCGCATCTCGTCCATTTGATAAGAATAGAGACGGATTTGTTATTGCTGAAGGCTCAGGAATGTTAATTCTTGAGGAGATGGAATTTGCCAAAAAACGAGGAGCCAGGATATATGCTGAGATACTCGGATTTGGCATGAGCAGTGACGCAAGCCATATCACGGCCCCATCATTGGATGGTCCTGTGAGATGTATGCAGGATGCGCTTAGAGAAGCGAAAATTAACCCTGAAGAAATTGATTACATAAACGCCCACGGAACCTCAACCCAGTTAAACGATGCAAATGAAACCAAGGCTATAAAAGAAGTGTTCGGGGACAGAGCATACAATCTCCCCGTAAGCTCAACGAAATCTATGACAGGACACATGCTCGGAGCCGCGGGCGGTGTTGAAGCTGCCTTTAGTATATTGGCAATAGATAAAGGAGTGCTCCCCCCAACCATTAACTATAATACGCCCGACCCGGAGTGTGATTTGGACTATGTCCCAAATCAAACAAGGGATAAAAAGATAACGACCGTCCTTAGTAATTCCTTTGGATTCGGCGGGACAAACGGCACCTTAATCTTTAGAAAAGTCGACTAACTACTCTTCTGTGTTTTACCTAAACACCTAATTTATTAATCCGCAAATATAACCCGGAACTGCCCTTGCTTTAGCTTTATATTCGAGATTTGGCCCAATTAGCAAAAAAATGAGGGCAAATTGGCCGAATATATCCCAAAAAAGCCTTATATTCTTGATTTGTTCCCATTTAATTGTAGAATTACGGCGGATTATCTTCCGAGCTATCTAGAAATTAAACTAAGGAGATTTTGATGAGTGAAATTAACAACAAATTGAATGCACTTTCTACGCTTAAGACGCCCTCAGGTGAAGTAAAATACTATTCACTTAAAACCATTGAAAAGGACCTGGGTGCTGACTTTTCACGCCTTCCCGTATCTATACGCATCCTGCTTGAAAACATAATACGAAACTATGACGGAGTTGTTGTTAACGATAATCATGTAAAAGCACTTGCAAACTGGAATCCTAACAATAAAAAGAGTCAGGAAATCCCCTATAATCCGGCCAGAGTAATTCTTCAGGATTTCACAGGCGTTCCATGCGTTGTTGATTTGGCTGCCATGAGATCAGTTGTTAATAGACTCGGCGGCAATCCTGACAAAATTAATCCGATTGTCCCTGTGGACCTGGTCATTGACCATTCAGTACAAGTTGACTATTTCGGAACACAGAAGGCATTCACAATGAACGTGGAGCGCGAATATGAGCGCAATGGAGAAAGATACGCATTTTTAAGATGGGCACAGAAAGCTTTTAACAATTTTGGAGTCGTCCCTCCCGGAACGGGAATCGTTCATCAGGTAAATCTCGAGTGTCTTGCGAGCGTAGTATCCTCACGTGAGCAGGGGGGGGAAACCATCGCTTTCCCCGACACACTTGTCGGAACTGACTCACACACAACGATGATAAACGGACTGAGTGTCCTTGGATGGGGAGTAGGGGGTATTGAAGCTGAGGCTTGTATGCTGGGTCAGCCTTTATACATGTTAGTACCCGATGTAATAGGATTTAAGCTCCATGGAGAGTTAGCACAGGGAGTCACAGCAACTGATCTTGTACTTACTGTTACCGAAATATTAAGAAAAAAAGGCGTTGTAGGCAAGTTTGTAGAATTCTACGGACCGGGTTTAAGCAAACTGGCTCTATCCGATAAGGCCACTATTGCCAATATGGCCCCTGAATACGGAGCTACCATGGGATTCTTCCCAGTCGATAGTGAAACACTGCGCTACCTGGAAATAACCGGAAGAGATAAAAACACTGTCGAATTAGTTGAGGCCTATACAAAGGAACAAGGACTTTTTAGAACCGATGACACGCCGGACCCTGTATATACAGATGCGCTTGAGCTTGATATATCCACTGTTGAGCCTTCAATGGCAGGTCCAAGCCGCCCTCAGGACAGGGTATCACTAAAAAATCTAAAAAATTCTTTTGAAACCGTACTAAAAGAGAAAACCGGAAATGGCGCCGAGCTGAACAAAAAGGCCAAAGTCCAGTTAAATGGAGACTCCTCTGAATTGGGTAACGGCTCTATTGCCATTGCCGCTATAACGAGCTGTACAAATACATCAAACCCATCCGTGATGGTCGCCTCCGGGCTTGTAGCAAAGAAAGCCGTTGAAAAAGGGCTAACCGTAGACCCGACCGTTAAAACGAGCTTAGCTCCGGGCTCAAGAGTTGTTACGGATTACTTAGACAAAGCCGGACTCACAAAAGACCTGAACAAACTTGGTTTTGACCTTGTTGGATATGGATGCACAACATGCATCGGAAATAGCGGACCATTGGAGCCCGCAATAGAAGAGGCGATTAAAGAAAACGATTTGACTGTTGCCGCTGTTTTAAGCGGAAACAGGAATTTTGAAGGCCGTGTCCATCCTTTTGTTAAATTTTCCTATTTAGCCTCGCCACCCCTTGTTGTAGCATTTGCTCTTGCCGGAACTGTAGACATCGACATATACAAAGAGCCTTTGGGAACAGGGGCAGACGGTAACCCAGTATTTTTGGAAGACATCTGGCCCACTCAAGAGGAAATAAAGGAAACTGTTGATAGCGTCTTAAGCCCTGAAATATTCAAGGCTCAGTACTCTCAAGTCTTTGAAGGCGACGACACCTGGAAAAGCCTTGATACGCCACAGGGCAATTTATATGATTGGAATGACACCTCCACCTATATAAGAGAACCCAACTTCTTTGATGACTTCTCCCTGGAGCTGCCGGAGAGAACTGATATAAAAGGGGCTCACGTGCTTGCGGTTCTGGGTCATTCAATTACAACCGACCACATCTCTCCCGCTGGCGCCATACCAAAAGAAGGTCCTGCCGGTAAATACTTGGTGTCTAAAGGAGTAGAACACAGAGAGTTCAACAGCTTTGGCTCCAGAAGAGGTAACCATGAGATTATGGTAAGGGGCTCTTTTGCAAACATACGTATTAAAAACCTCATGGTCAAAGGCTCTGAGGGGGGAATAACAAAGCACGTTCCAACCAATGAAGAACTTGCCATATATGATGCTTCGATTAGATATCAACAAGAAGGCGTTCCTCTCATAGTCATCGGTGGAAAAGAATACGGTACCGGAAGCTCTCGTGACTGGGCGGCAAAGGGAACACTACTATTAGGCGTAAAAGCTGTGATAGCTGAAAGCTATGAGAGAATTCACAGAAGTAATCTTGTTGGAATGGGAGTACTTCCGCTTCAGTTTAAAGAAGGTGACAGCGCAGAATCATTGGGACTTACAGGATATGAGAAATTTGATATAGAGGGAATTGAAGAGGGGCTGGCGCCTGGAAAAGACATTTTGGTGACAGTAACGCCTCCTGGGGCTCAGAGCTTCACATTTAATGCGATATGCCGTCTGGATAGCCCGGTTGAAGTAGATTACTTTAAAAATGGAGGCATTCTTCAGACAGTACTCAGACAAATGATGCAGAACAAGTAATAATCCTTTTTAAAGATTATAAAGTCCTCATATTTGGTCAAAATTAATGAAAAAATGAGTAAAAATTACTCATTTAGACCAAAGGAGGTCAGATTTGCCGACATGATTTGAATTTTGATTTATTTGGTTTATATTTTTAAACCAAAAATTAGAGAATGAAAAGGGGAGCTTAAACAATGTCATCCGAAAAACCCCAAGAGGGGAGTAAGATCCAGATCGACAAAGAGAATGACCGTCTTATAGTTCCAGATAATCCGATAATACCGTTTATTGAAGGCGACGGAATTGGGCCTGACATCTGGCATGCTTCACAAATTGTATTTGATGCCGCGGTCGAAAGGGCATACGGCGGCCAGAAAAAGATTGTATGGCACGAAGTACTAACAGGAGAAAAAGCCTTTGAAGAAACGGGAGAATGGCTGCCCGATGAAACTATTGAGAAACTTAAAGAATACATAGTATCAATAAAAGGTCCTCTCACAACCCCTATTGGGGGAGGGATGAGAAGCTTAAACGTAGCCTTAAGACAGATTTTAGACCTCTACGCCTGTGTGCGCCCCATTAAATATATAAAAGGCACACCGTCTCCGGTTAAAAAGCCTGAGGCGATGGACATGATAATATTCAGAGAAAATACTGAAGACGTTTACTCGGGTATTGAATGGCAGAGCGGAACCAAGGAAGCCTATGAAATCAGAAAATACCTGGTTGAAAAGTATGGCGTATTTATCAGAGAACATTCAGGTATAGGTATTAAACCTATCAGCCCGTTGGGAACAAAAAGACTCGTCAAAAAAGCAATTAAACATGCATTAAACAAGGGGCTTGAAAGCGTCACTTTAGTCCATAAGGGAAATATCATGAAGTACACAGAAGGCGCTTTTAGAGACTGGGGATACGACCTTGCAAAAGAAGAATTCAATGACCGGTCTATTACAGAAGATGAATTNTGGGACAACTATGACGGCAAAAAACCTGANGGTAAAGTCATNATNAAAGACAGAATCGCTGACAACATGCTTCAACAAATACTAACCAGGACTAAGGACTATCAAGTACTTGCAACTCCTAATCTTAACGGTGATTATCTCTCAGATGCGTGCGCTGCTCAAGTGGGAGGTCTCGGAATGGCTCCGGGCGGAAACATTGGAGATTACCTGGCGCTTTTTGAAGCCACGCATGGAACAGCACCCAAGTATGCCGGGCAGGACAAGGTAAATCCAAGCTCTGTAATTCTTTCAGGCGTAATGATGCTTGAGTACCTTGGCTGGGATGAGGCGGGGGATCTAATTTTAAAATCCATGGAGAAGACAATTCTAGACAAGACGGTAACATATGACCTGGAGCGCCAGTTAGATAACGCAAAACTTCTTAAATGTTCAGAATTTGGGGAAGCTGTTGCGGAAAACATGGATAGACTTAATAACTAAAATTTATTGAAAGAACTCTAAGGATTGGAGTTTTCAATCCTAATAATAAAAAAAGATATTTAACAAGGAGCAATCAAATGGCTAGACCAAAAATTTCAGTAATTGGCGCCGGAAATGTAGGCGCGTCAACAGCATTAATGCTTTCTCAGATGGAGCTTGGAGACATAGTTCTCGTCGACATCGTAGAAGGAATGCCGCAGGGTAAAGCCCTTGACATGATGGAGATGAATCCGGTCTACGGTTTTGACTCAAATATAACCGGAACCAACAGTTACGATGAAACTGAAGGATCAGATATCGTGGTAATTACTTCGGGTATTCCTCGTAAACCGGGTATGAGCAGAGATGATCTGATTTCCACAAACACCAATGTTGTAAAACAGGTAACCGAGCAGGTGGTAGCCAAATCACCAAACGCCATATTGATACTAGTAACAAACCCGCTCGACGCGATGGTTTATGTCGCACACAAAGTAAGCGGATTCCCAAGGGAAAGAGTAATGGGAATGGCTGGAGTTCTGGATTCAGCAAGATTCAGAGCTTTTATAGGTATGGAGCTTGGTGTGTCTGTTGAGAATATCAATGCATTTGTTCTTGGAGGACACGGAGACGACATGGTTCCTTTAGGCAGGTTCACTACAGTTGCGGGTGTTCCGGTCACGGAGCTTATTCCAGCTCAAAGATTAGAAGAGATTATCCAGAGAACGCGTGGAGGCGGCGGAGAGATAGTAAAGCTCCTAAAGACCGGAAGTGCTTTCTATGCTCCTGCGGTATCAGCCGTTGAAATGGTAGAAGCAATTCTAAAAGATAAGAAAAAGATTCTTCCTTGTTGCATGTTGGCGCAGGGAGAATATGGAGTCGACAATACCTTTGTAGGACTTCCTGTTAAGTTAGGAAGAGACGGTATTGAGGAAATCTTTGAAATCAGTCTTAGTGATTCAGAAAGCAAAGAACTTCTTGTATCGGCAGGACACGTAAAAGAACTTTGCGAGCACATTGAGGGACTGGGCATACTTTAAATTTAAAGGTACCCATTAGAACGGACAATCCGCTTGACTATGCATCTGTTTTATATAAGATTACAAGCCGATTATCCAATGTTTTTATTGCCACAGAAAACGTTAAAAATATTTAATAGTTGAGATAAGTTAAGGGAGGAATTACAATGGCAAACGGGACTGCCCAAAGCTCTGTAACGTTAAGGACTGACGCTTGGTGGATATCGCCCCTGATCACAGCTATAGTGCTTGGATCATTTGGCATCTATTCCACATGGCGCGCATTTTCAAATGTAGATTTTTTGGTGCAGCCTTATCTGTCACCTTTTTACTCACCATATATTCTTGCTTCATGGTGGCCGTTTTCTCCCGCTTTGTTAATACTCTGGGCTCCTTTAGGGTTTAGAGCAACCTGTTACTATTACAGAAAAGCGTATTACCGTTCCTTCTTCATGGCGCCTCCCGGGTGTGCTGTTAAGCCTATGGCTAAAAGTGGTTCTTATACAGGAGAATCCAAGTTCCCGTTCATCCTTCAGAATATTCACCGCTACTTTTTCTATGCGGCTGGGGTTGTTCTCTTCTTCCTATGGGTAGATGCATTTCACGCTCTTTGGTTTGAAGACGGNTTCGGCATAGGATTGGGAACAATNGTTTTATTCGTCAATGTAGTACTTTTATCAATGTATTCACTTTCTTGCCATTCGTTTAGGCACCTTGTGGGAGGAAGATTAAATCTTTTCTCCAAATACCCAACCCGCTTCAAGCTCTGGGAGAAGATTAGCGGCTGGAATGAACACCACATGCTATGGGCATGGGTTAGCTTGTTCAGCGTTGCGCTTGCAGATCTATACATCTTCCTGCTTGCTAAAGGAATAATTACAGACGTGAGGTTCATATAAATGGAAAAGTACGAGACACATACACATGATGTGATTGTTATAGGAGCTGGGGGTGCAGGTCTTAGAGCTGCAATTGAAGCCTCGGCGCAGGGAGTCTCTGTCGGGCTAGTCTGTAAGTCACTACTTGGAAAAGCACATACGGTTATGGCTGAGGGCGGAGTAGCTGCAGCCCTTGGCAATGTAGACTCTAAAGACGACTGGAAAACACATTTTCATGACACCATGCACGGCGGCAAGATGCTCAACAACTGGCGTATGGCTCAGCTCCACGCTCAAGAAGCGCCGGAGCGCGTGAAGGAGCTTGAGCACTGGGGAGCGCTTTTTGACCGCACCAAAGATGGAAACATAAACCAGAGGGCTTTCGGTGGGCATACATGGAAAAGACTTGCCCATGTAGGAGACCGCACCGGGCTCGAGATGATACGAACACTTCAGGACAGAGGTATTCATACTGGAGTTGACGTATACATGGAATGCACTATTACACATTTACTTAAAGACGGAGACCGCATCTCCGGAGCATTTGGATATTGGAGGGAAAGCGGGAGATTCGTTCTCTTTAACGCTAAATCCATTATCCTTGCAACAGGCGGCATTGGGAAATCCTTCAAAGTAACATCCAACTCCTGGGAGTACACCGGGGACGGACACGCGCTTGCCTATGAAGCAGGAGCTGATCTCATTGACATGGAATTTGTACAGTTTCACCCCACAGGAATGGTCTGGCCTCCAAGCGTAAAAGGAATCCTCGTTACAGAAGCTGTAAGAGGCGAGGGCGGTATCCTTACGAACAAAGATGGCGAGAGATTTATGGAGAAATACGATCCCGAAAGAATGGAGCTATCCACCAGGGACGTAGTCGCAAGATCTATCTACACTGAGGTACAAGAGGGACGCGGTTCTCCACACGGAGGAGCTTTCCTGGATATATCCCACAGGGGAGCTGAATATGTTAAGAAGAAACTTCCAAGCATGTACCATCAGTTTATGGAATTCGCAGAGATAGACATAACCAAAGAACCCATGGAAGTTTACCCCACCACTCACTATGTAATGGGTGGAGTAAGGGTTGACCCTGAAACAGCGCAAAGCACTGTGAATGGATTATTCGCCTGTGGAGAAGTTGCAGGCGGTATGCACGGAGCTAACAGACTCGGAGGAAACTCTTTATCAGATCTTCTAGTATTCGGGAAAAGAGCAGGGGCGGGAGCCGCTGAGTACGCAAGTAAAATAAAAGATAACGAACTTAAAATTGACGACAGAGAAATTGAAGGGGCGGTAAAAGAGATGCTCGAGCCCTATGAGAATCCCCAGGGGGAGAACCCATACACTATTCATCAGGCCCTACAGGAAACAATGGGCGACTACATAGGAGTATTCAGAACAAAAGAGAAACTTCATGAAGGAATAGAAGAGATAGATATTCTCAAGCAAAGAGCGTCCCAGCTCAAAATCGAAGGATCGAGAATGTTCAACCCGGGATGGCACCTCTGTAAAGACCTTAAATCAATGCTCATAGTATCTGAGGCAATAGCCCGATGCGCGCATCAGCGTGAAGAGAGCAGAGGAGCTCACAGCCGTGTAGATTTCCCCAACTATAATGATGAAAAGTGGGGCACGGTTAATTCTGTCATCTCAAAAGATAATGGCGACATGAAATTAAGCACATCTCCTCTCCCTCAAATGCCTGAGGAACTAAAGAGGATTGTTGAGGGAGGATACAAATAATGTCTGTTGCTAAACTAAGAATTTATCGTGGTGATTCAAACGGCGGACAGGAAGTCGAATACGAGGTACCCGTTGAAGAGGGTATGGTTGTATTGGACGCCATCCACTTTGTTCAGGCCAATTACGACGGGGATATAGCAGTAAGATGGAACTGCAAAGCGGCCAAGTGCGGCTCTTGCAGCGCCGAGATAAACGGTATGCCCAAGCTTACCTGCAAAACGAGACTTGACACGCTTCCGCTTGATAAGCCTATTACCGTTCATCCAGTTAAAACGTTCCCTATAATGAAGGACCTGGTAACTGATGTATCCTGGAACTACGAGGTTAGAAAAAAGATACCGCCATTTAAATATGCTGAAGATACTGATTGGAAAATGCAGCAAGTGGATGTTGAACGAAGCCAGGAGTTCCGCAAATGCATTGAGTGTTTCTTATGCCAGGACGTATGTCATATCCTAAGAGACCACAACGAAAAGAATGAGTTTTTCGGCCCGCGCATGATGATTAAAATTGCGGAGCTTGAAATGCACCCTCTGGATATTGAGGACAGAAAACCAATGCTAAGAGAGGCTGCGGGAATAGGATATTGTAATATTACGAAGTGCTGTACCGACATATGCCCTGAAGGCATACACATTACGGATAACGCAATCATTCCTTTAAAAGAAAGGGTTGCAGACACTTACTTTGATCCGCTTCAGTGGATAATAACTAAAATCAAAGGAAGCTAACTCTGTCCATTTTGAACCAATACTTGAACTAATACTAAGGAGACTATAAAAGTGAACATTCACGAGTACCAGGCAAAGGAGCTGCTTTCTAAATACGGAGTCGCTGTCCCTATGGGAAAAGTTGCTTCTCACGAAGATGAGGCTGAATATATAGCAAAAGACCTTAATGTAGAGAAATTCGTTGTTAAAGCCCAGATACACGCTGGAGGAAGAGGAAAGGGCGGCGGTGTTAAGGTTGCGAATTCGCTGGAAGAAGTAAAGCGCCTGGCCTCTGAGATTCTGGGAATGATCCTTGTTACCCACCAAACCGGCCCCGAAGGGAAATTAGTCACCAAAGTACTTGTGGAAGAAGCCTCTAACATAGCAACTGAGCTCTATCTGGGAATGGTAATAGACAGAGCTACGGAAAACATAGTCATAATGGCAAGTCAAGAAGGCGGTATGGAAATAGAAGAAGTAGCCCGTACTAACCCTGAAAAAATACTCAAAGAATACGTAGACTCTACAGTTGGACTCCTGCCTTACCAATGCAGGAAGATCGCTTATTTTCTCGGACTAAAGGGTAAAACTGTTAATAAAGCGGTAAAGTTGATTCTTGGTTTATATAAAGCATTTACAGATAACGATTGTTCACTTGCCGAGATTAACCCACTGATAATTACCAATGAGGGCGAAGTATATGCGCTCGACGCTAAAATGAATTTCGACGATAACGCGTTGTTCAGACATCCTGACATTGAGAAGATGCACGATCCAAACGAAGAAGACCCAACAGAGCTTGAAGCAAAGAAATGGGGAATAAGCTACGTAAAACTAGACGGCAGTATCGGATGTCTGGTTAATGGCGCCGGGCTTGCTATGTCTACGATGGATATTATCAAACATCATGGTGCTGAGCCTGCCAACTTCCTCGACGTAGGAGGAGGCGCTACAGCGGAGCAGGTGCTACAAGCGCTGAAAATGATATTGAGCGACCCAAATGTGAAAGCGATTTTTGTAAACATATTCGGCGGTATCATGAAATGTGACACTATAGCTGAGGGTATTATTACTGCGGCAAAAGAAGTTGGAATAGAAGTGCCCCTAATTGTAAGACTCGAAGGAACAAATGTAGAACTCGGACGAAAATTACTCTCAGAATCAGGACTAAACATTATTACCGGTAAAGATATGGGAGAAGCCGCCGCAAAAGCCGTAGAGGCTGCCAAGTAGGGCGGATTAGAAAGACCAAAACTGCTTCCAGCAAACTATTTATTAAAAACATTATACAAAGCTGTAAACCTTCGCAATTATTGCATTTATAGTTTGCAACTTTCCCATTTTAACCCCTTGACATTTCTCTGATGATGATTAGTTTGTGAACAGGAGACATATAATACAATGAATACACTTGCTTTAAGAGAACCGTTAAACGTATTTCTTAAAGAAATTGAAAAATACCCTGTTCTTAGTAAAGAAGAGGAATATAAGATTGCTGTAAGTTATTACGAGGACAAAGACCTTGAGGCAGCAAATACACTTGTTGTATCTAACCTCAGATTTGTTGTAAAAATAGCTTCTGAATACCTATCATACGGATTTCCTCTATCGGACCTTGTGCAAGAGGGAACGATGGGTCTAATGAAAGCAGTAAAGAAATTTGATCCGTATAAGGGATACAGGCTTATTTCCTACGCGGTCTGGTGGATACGGGCGGGCATTCAGAATCATATAATGAAATTCTGGAGCCATGTAAAAATAGGCACTACACAGGCCCAGAGAAAACTCTTCCACAAGATCGGAAGGGCAAAAAAAGAGCTGAACATAGAAAATGATCTAATGACTGAAAAGCAAGTGCATGAAGTCGCAAATCTGTTTGGCGTAAAGGACAAAGACGTTATAGATATGGAATTTAGAATGGCATCCAGGGATTTTTCTCTGGATTCAGCATCGACGGAAGACAACTCCGTAACATACCTAGACGTTTTATCCGACAAAAGGGCTAACCAGGAGGACGTTCTCGAATCTCTAGAAACGGATGAATTAGCAAATGAAGGAATAAGGTCCGGTTTCAAGAAATTGTCTACAAGAGAACAAAAAGTAATACAGAGCAGGTATCTTAAGAATCCGCCTGAGAAACTAAGAGAGCTTGGAGAAGAACTTGGTATTTCCAAGGAGAGAGTACGGCAAATAGAAGTAACCGCTCTTAAGAAATTAAAAGGTGCGGTTGAGACAACTATCTCTTAAGGTAATTAAGATGACGAACAAGAAAGCATTAAAACAAACAGAGACAAAAATAACAAATAACGAATATAAATGTTTAGGAGGTTACAAAAATGGCTAGTAGTGGAAAAATAATTGGAATTGATCTCGGAACCACCAACTCAGTGGTAGCTATTGTTGAGGGTGGAGAGCCAAAAGTAATAATCAATGAAGAGGGGGCGAGGGTTACACCATCTGTAGTCGGGTTCTCAAAAGACGGAGAGATTTTAGTCGGCGGACCCGCGAAAAGACAAGCTGTGGTAAACCCGGAAAACACCGTTTTCTCTATGAAACGACTTATGGGAATGCGCTACGATGAATTTAAGGATGAATTAAAACACTTGCCTTATAAAGTAGTGAAATCAAAAAATGGTGACGCATGGATAGAAGTTAACGGCAAGCAGTATTCACCTCCTGAGATATCTTCAAATGTTCTCAAGAAGCTAAAGAAAGCTGCTGAGGATTATCTGGGAAGCGAGGTATTAGAGGCCGTAATCACAGTACCTGCTTACTTTAACGATTCTCAAAGACAGGCAACTAAAGACGCGGGAAAAATAGCGGGGCTTGAAGTTAAGAGAATCATTAACGAGCCAACAGCTGCCGCTCTATCTTACGGATTTGATAAAAAGTCTGAGGGAATCATCGCTGTCTACGACTTGGGCGGCGGAACTTTTGATATATCCGTTCTTGAAGTAGGGGATAATGTCATCGAAGTAAAGTCAACCAATGGTGACACACACCTTGGTGGAGACGACTTCGACAGACTGGTAATGGAATACATCATAGAAGAATTCAAAAAGGAATCTGGAATTGATCTGACTAGTGACAAAATGGCGATTCAACGCTTAAGACAGGAAGCTGAGAAAGCTAAGGTTGAGCTTTCCAACACTCTTGAGACTGAAATTAATCTCCCGTTTATCACAGCGGACGCTTCGGGTCCAAAACATCTTGTAATGAAAATTACCCGCTCCAAATTTGAGCAGCTGATAGAAGACAAGATAAAAGGGACTCTGGGGCCTTGCAAGCAGGCACTTAAAGACGCCGGGCTAAAACCAGGTGATATAAACGAAGTCATTCTAGTGGGAGGATCCACCAGGATTCCTATTGTACAGAAAGTTGTAACAGACTTCTTCGGCAAAGAACCGCATAAGGGAATTAATCCTGATGAAGTAGTCGCTATGGGCGCCGCTATTCAGGGGGCTGTATTGGGCGGAGAGGTAAGAGACGTTCTATTGCTCGATGTTACCCCGCTTTCCCTTGGCATAGAAACCCTAGGCGGTGTAATGACAAAAATTATAGAAAGAAATACAACCATACCGACAAAGAAGAGCCAGATATTTACAACGGCTGAGGACAGTCAAACATCTGTAGAGATACACGTCCTTCAGGGAGAGCGTCAGATGTCGGGAGACAACAGAACGCTTGCAAGATTTATTCTCGATGGCATACCTCCTTCAGCTCGGGGTATTCCTCAGGTCGAGGTTACATTTGATTTAGATGCTGACGGCATACTTCATGTCTCAGCCAAAGATATGGCAACTCAAAAAGAACAAAAAGTAAGAGTTGAAGCTTCAAGCGGACTTAACAAGGACGAAATAGATTCAATGGTTAAGGATGCTGAGGATAAATCAGAAGAAGACAAGAAGCGTCATGAGCTAGTAGAGAGCAGAAACAAACTCGATGAGCTTATCTACAGAACAGATAAGAGCTTTAAAGAATTTGAGGACAAACTCTCAGATGATGAGAAGAAAGAGCTCCAGGAGGCTTTAGAGGAAGGAAGAAACGCCATTAAAGCTGAAGACGCCGAGGCTATTGAGCAAGCGACAGTAAAGATAACTCAGGCATCTCACAAACTTGCTGAGCTAATGTACAAGCAGCAGGCGGAAAGTAGCGAGGCTCAAACTGAAGAACCTCAGGGTGATGCATCAGAGGCTGCTCAAGCAGATGACAACGCAGAAGAAAGTGAACAGGACAATAATGACGGTGATGACGTAATAGACGCTGAATTCACCGAAAAGTAAAATAGATTTCATATTCAGCATCAATTAAAATCAGAAAATAATGAGGCGGCCTAGTGTCGCCTTTATTATTTATCTAGATTATATTTATCAAACTATAAGATAACTATTGCTCAGTTTTGATTTAAATGTTAATTTTATATGCGTAATCTGGGTTTAAATACCACACAAAAAAATTAAGCAATATGTTTGGAGGCAAGAAAATGAAAGCGGAAATTCATCCTGAATACAAAGAAGTAAACATTAGCTGTTCATGTGGGGCTTCTTACAAAACGAAATCAACAAGGTTTGAAGATTTCACGGTCGAGGTTTGCTCCAACTGTCATCCTTTTTATACAGGAAAAGAAAGGGCAGCCGAAGCCAAGGGTAGAGTTGAAAGATTTAGAAGAAAATACCAATCAAATTAGTTCCTACCCAATCTTTCAAATAAGGAAAGAAGAAACACCATCTCTATTTGATTATCTGTATATGATTGGGGCTAATATGTAAGTACTTCAAACAACTAACGAATGCGGAGGTGACTTGCTATGGCAGAGTATGATAGAGGTAGTATCAGAAATATAGCGCTAATTGCTCCCCACGGTGCCGGAAAGACTTCCCTTGCAGAGGCAATGTTATTTATGCATAGTGCCACTGACAAGCTAGGAAGGGTTGATGACGGTTCTTCAACGCTAGACTTTGAGTCTGAAGAAAAAAGCCGCAATATGTCGATCAACTCTCATATCGCATTCTTTGAAACCAAAAACAATTTTATAAATGTAGTAGACACTCCAGGGTTTTTAAATTTCCTCTATGAAACAGAGAGCGCAATCAAAACCGTAGACGGCGCTGTACTTCTTGTAGAAGCAATACAGGGAGAAGCTCCTGTACAGGCACGTAAATACTGGGATATGGCAGGGGATATCCCGAGAATTATTTTTGTAAATAAACTTGATAGAGTAAACACTTCTCTGGAAGATACCGCAAAAAGCATATCAAAGGAACTCGGAGTTAAAGCACTTCCCTTCACTCTTGCGATTGGTGAGGGAGAGGACTTCAAAGCCGTTATAGTTCTTATAGATATGAAAGCCTACGCCTATGACGGGAAAGGCAACGTCCAGGAAATATCTATTCCCGAAGAGATGATGGATAAGGTAAAAGCGGCCAGGGAAAAGATTGTAGAAGCTGTAGCCGAGCTTGACGATGAACTACTTGTGAAGTACCTCGATGGTGAGGAAATAGCAGAAGACGTTATGATTAAAATGCTTCATCAGGGAATACTTGATGCCAAAATTTATCCTGTATTTGCAGGCTCTGCTACAAATCTGATTGGTATTAAGGCGCTTGTTGGAGGGATTTGCAGATATCTCCCTTCTCCGATTGAACGAAAACCAATCAGTGTTAAAAATCCAGACGGTGAGGATAGCCAAACGGAGCCTAGAGAAGATGGTCAGCCTACCGCCTATATTTTCAAGACTATTTCAGACCCCTATACGGGCAAAATAAGCATATTCAGAGTATTTTCAGGATCCATAAAGTCGGACTCTACCGTTTACAACTCTTCCAAAGGAATAAAAGAAAAACTAGGGCATCTCTATAGGTTAATTGGTAAAAAGGAATACCCAGTTGATACGGCACAATGCGGTGATATAGTTGCGGTCAATAAGCTAAAAGACGCCCATACCGGGGACACATTATGTGATGAAGCAAATCAAGTAGTTATTCCTCCGGCAGAGCTTCCCGCAGCGGTTTTATCCTTTGCTATAGAGCCTAAATCCCGTAATGATGAAGACAAACTAAACCCGTCCCTGGCAAAAATACACGAAGAAGATCCAACAATTCAGTACCGTATGGACGATGAGACAAATGAGTTCCTTTTATCAGGAACAGGTCAGTCTCACGTGGAAGTTGTTGTAAACAAATTAAAAGAAACCTATGGAGTTAACGTTGAGCTTCATACACCCAGGGTACCTTATAAAGAAACCGTTCGAGGAAAAGTTAAAACCGAAGCGAAATATGTCAAACAGACTGGTGGTAAAGGACAATACGGCGTAGTCTCACTTAATATTGAACCATTGCCGAGAGGACAAAGCTTCGAGTTTGTAAATAAAATTGTAGGTGGAGCGATACCAAAAAACTTCATTCCTTCAGTAGAGAAAGGTGTTAAAGACGCAATGAAAAGTGGAATTCTGGCAAACTACCCCGTCGTAGATGTCAAAGTTACGTTGTTTGACGGCAAGTACCATCCGGTAGACTCTTCAGATATGGCTTTTCAGATTGCAGGATCTATGGGATTTAAACAGGGCATGAAAGAAGCAAAACCCTTACTTCTTGAGCCGGTGATGAAGATGGAAATCACCATACCAGATGACTGCATGGGAGATGTAATAGGAGATGTAAACGCAAGAAGGGGAAAGGTAGCCGGAGTCGATTCATTGGCAGGCACTCATCTGATCAACGCCTTGATCCCAATGTCTGAGATACTCACTTACGCTCCTGAACTAAGATCAATTACCAGTGGAAGGGGAACGTTTGCTATGCATTTCTCACATTATGAAGAGGTTCCCGCCCACCAGGCGGAAAAGATAATAGATGAAGCCTCTAAAGGGAAGGAAGCTGAAGAATAGTTTTTATTTGGGTCTATGAACTAAAAAACAATTATAAGATAGACGGTATTTATATGCCTAATACTAATACTTTTACTCTCATCCCAACAAGGTATAGCTAAAACAAGGTATAACTAAAACACCGTACAAACATAGATAATCAACTTTAACTTAGTCTCTTAAGCTCCTCATATTATTAAATTAAAGGACACAGACACACTTTGCGAATCTCTTCAATTGATATAGGCACAAATACTATAAGACTTTTAATTTGCGAGCAGACGGGGGAGGGTGCTTTAAAGAAGCTCTATATTGACAGGGTAATAACCCGCCTCGGGGAAGGCTTTTCAGATGATAAAGCTCTCCTAAACCCAAAAGCGGTTGACAGATCACTTGCCGCACTTAAGGACTTTTCAAAGATAATAAGAGAGCACAATGTTAATAACGTAAGGGCAGTGGCGACAAGCGTGGTAAGGAAAGCAAAAAACAGCCTGGAATTCGTTAAAAGGGTAAAAGACGAAACCGGTATTAGGGTTGAAGTTATCTCTGGAGCGCAAGAAGCTGAGCTTGCCGTTGCCGGAGTACTAAATGCGGTATCAATCGATACAGAGCATTGTGTGATATTTGATATAGGGGGCGGCAGTACAGAGTATATTTATGTTCAAAACGGCGAAATTATAGAATTGGTCAGTATCAATTTAGGCGTGGTCCATCTTAGCGAAGAGTTTCTAAAAGAGCAAACCCAAAGCGAGAAAGAAATAGCCGGACTATCGCTAAAGATTAGAGAAACTTTGGATAAAGAGCTGAGGGGTTTTGAGATTAAACCTGAAGGCAAGCTATCTCTAGTCGCAACCGCGGGCACCCCTACAACCCTTGCCGCAATTGAGTTAGGTCTGAGCGAATATAAACCGGAGCTGGTTAATAATTTCATGCTCACTAAAGAGATGATCGCTTCTATTTTGGAGAATTTAATTAAAATCCCTACAAAAGACAGAGCAAACGTCATAGGACTAGAGAGGGGAAGAGAAGATATAATAATTCCTGGTACACTAATACTCCTTGAAACTTTAAAAAAGTTCTCATCAACCAGGGTAATCGTGAGTGATGGAGGGGTGCTGGAAGGAATCGCCCGGAGTTTAATCAACTAGAACCTTATTTTTCTATATTTCCGGGGAATTTTATTCTATTCATTCGTTGACAATCAGCGCTTAATTATTATATTGTGAGGGGAGCATTCTCATATATATCTGCTGTTAACATGAAACTTGCGAAAATAATAACAATTAATAACAATAAAGCCTTAAATTAACACATTTACGGTTTATGATTAAGTAAGAACTATTAAGTTAAGAACTATTAAGTTAAGAACTATTAAGTTAAGAACTATTAAGTTAAGAACTATTAAGTAAGGAGCTAATAATGAATACTGAAGACAGAGAAGAAAAAAAGGACGAGAGCCAAATAGAAATAAATGTGAACCACTCCACAGACGAAACAGAAGATTCCCAAGAAGGGATTGAAAGTTCAGAAACAAATGAAGAGGAAAATGAATTTGAGGAACTAAACAAAAAGTATTTAAGACTTGCCGCTGATTTTGAGAATTATAAAAAGAGAATGTCAAAAGATAAAGCGGACAGCATCGCTTATGGAAACGAAGAACTCATAAAAGAACTATTAAATGTTTTGGACAATTTACAGAGAGCCCTAGAGCACACAGAGCAGCAGGAAGATTCCAAACCTCTAATAGACGGCGTAAAATTAGTCCAAAAGCAGTTCTTAAGCAGTTTAGAGAAATTTGGGGTGCAAATTATAGACGCCTCCAAGGGGAAAGAGTTTGACCCCATGCTGCACCAGGCAATAGAGCACGCGGAATCATCCGAGATCGCTCCGGGCCTTGTACTCTCTGAAATGCTGCCGGGATATACCCTAAAAGACCGGCTATTAAGACCTGCATTAGTAGTTGTATCCAAAGACGTAGAGGAGGCTCCCGCCGACAAGGGGAATCTTTCTTTCTTTGGCAAACCAGACAATGACACATAAATCATTTGCAATAAATCAAGGCACTTACAATGACAACAACTATAGACTACTATGAAGTTCTCGAAATAGAGCGAAACGCAAACAACGATGAGATTAAGAAATCATATAAAAGGCTTGCGTTTGAGTACCATCCTGACAGAAACCCGGGAAGCACTGAGTCCGAAGAAAGATTCAAAGAAATAAATGAGGCTTATCAAATATTAAGCGACCCTAATAAAAGGGCCCGCTATGACAGTTTCGGGCATATTTCTTCAGAAGGAATGTTCTCCGATCAGGATTTTGAAGCGGCAGGTTTTAACGACATATTCGGAAACCTGTTCGAAGAGGTCTTTAATGCCGGAAACAGGGCGCGCGCTCAAAGAGGTAGGGACTTAAAATATAGCCTTGATATTACCTTTGAAGAAGCATTTGAAGGGACGGAGAAAGAATTAAAGATACCCAAACACACTCCGTGCCCCGATTGTGAGGGAAGCGGAGCAGCTCCAGGGGGCGAGGTAACATGCTCAGACTGCGGAGGACAGGGGGAGTTGAGATATTCACAGGGTTTCCTCGCAATAAAAAGAGTCTGTCCCGCCTGCGCAGGTACGGGGAAAAGGATTACCAAACGCTGCTCACATTGTAGGGGTGAGAAGCTTGTTAGATCAGAGCACAACGTTAAAGTAAAGATTCCAGCGGGTATAACGGATGCATCAAGATTAAGAATAAGGGGCGAAGGGGAGATCGGTTTTTACGGCGGCCCCGAAGGCGATCTCTATATAGAAATATATGTAGAAGAACATCCACTTTTTAAACGCGATGGAGAGAATCTATACTGCGAAGTACCGATAAGCTTTGTACAAGCGGCTATCGGGGCCGAGATCGAGATACCTACGCCCAAAGGCAAGAGCACTATAAATATTCCAGCGGGAACCCAGTCAGATCAGACTTTCAGGTTAAAAGGCAAGGGCGTCCCGAGACTCCAGGGAAGAGGGGTTGGAGACCTCTATATAAAAACACATGTAGAAATACCTGTTAAGCTAAATAAGAAGCAAAAACTTTTGTTAGAAGAATTCTCTAAAGCTTGTGAGGAAGAAAACATTCCGATCTCAAAAAGATTCTTTGATAAGCTTAATCAAATGTTCAACAAAAAACCCGAGAACCAACCGGATTAAACCTAGAGAATCCCCAATCCGCCGGCAATAGCTGGAATAATTGAGACCACATCATCTGCATTGAGGGCGGTTTCCTTTCCATTGAGAAACCTTATATCCTCATTGTTGACGTATAGATTAATGAATCTTCTCACTTCACCCGACTCATCGCAAAGCCTTGCTTTAAGACCCGGATACTGATTCTCCAGCTCCTCTATCAATGCTGATATATTTTCGGCACTTATGTTGACCTCGTCCTTTTCAGCGGTCAATTTTCTAAGTGGTGTTGGAATGCGTACTGAGGGCATATTGTAAACCTCCTTGTTTTTAATCCTTTAATGTATCATAAAGCTCTTCAAATTCCTCAAGATTAGCGTCAATAATATGTGGCTCTGAAACATCATCGACTATTGCTTCCTGAGTCTTAAGACCATTGCCGGTTATACAAACCACTATGGACTCATCCTTGGGCAGAACTCCCCGCTCAATAAGTTTCTTAGTAACGGCTATTGTTACCCCGCCTGCTGTTTCAGTAAATATCCCTTCAGTTGAGGCAAGCAGTTTTATTCCTTCTATTATTTCCTGATCCGTAGCATCTTCACCCCATCCCCCGCTCTCATTCATAACCTGCATTGCGTAAAATCCGTCTGCGGGAGTACCTATAGCAAGCGATTTTGCTATAGTATTGGGCTTTACAGGTTTAAAGATTTCCCACTTGTTTTTCAACGCTGTAGTAATAGGGGAGCATCCTTTAGCCTGGGCTCCATAAATCTTTGTACCGTTTTCTTTAACTAACCCCATAATCTCAAACTCTTTAATCGCCTTCCACACTTTTGTTAGCAGAGAGCCGCTCGCCATAGGTATAACCATATGCTTGGGCGTGCGCCACCCCAACTGTTCCATTACTTCAAACGCAAGAGACTTTGAGCCTTCCGCATAGTAAGGACGCATGTTAATATTCACAAAAGCCCAGCCGAATTTGCCGGCCACTTCACTGCAGAGCCTGTTAACGTCATCATAAGCCCCTTTAATCCCTATAACAGTTGCTCCATAAACAGTAGTTCCAATAATCTTTGCCTGCTCTAGATCATAGGGAATAAAGATATAGTTCTTAAGATTTCCAGCCGTTGTAAGCGCTGCAACCGCATTCGCCAAATTGCCGGTTGAAGCACATGCCGCCGTATCAAACCCAAATTCTATTGCCTTAGAAAGCGCTACAGAAACGACTCTGTCTTTAAAAGAAAGCGTAGGAAAGCATACGGCATCGTTCTTTATATAAATCTCACTCACACCCAGAGCTTTCCCCAAGTTGTGTGCTCTTATCAAAGGTGTGTGACCAACCTCAAGCCCAATGGTCGGATCTTTATCTATAGGCAGCAGTTCCTTGTAACGCCATATATTATGATCCCTTTTCTCTATTATCTCACGGGATATAGACTCTTTTATCTCATCATATTTGTAAGCCGCCTCCAGTGGTCCGAAGCACATCTCGCAAACATGTAGCGGCTCTTTTGGATATTCTTCACCGCACTCTTTACACTTTAGTCCCTTTACAAAACTCATAAACTCCCTCGTTAAAAGATTAAATAAATTTTAGAAAATACCCTTTATCTATTTGCTTGTCAAAAACTCTAACCCTTAATTTTAGAGGATTACCATTCATCCCTTTTTTTAATTTCTTTATCTCTGTCTTTTTCATCTTCTTTCTCAAAATCTATCTTCTCAAATTGCTGAGCCTCAAGTTCATTTCCATTCTTTCTATAGATTCCGCCGACAATAAGGTAGTCATTATCTACAATTTCCCACCGCCCGGGCATCAATATATTTATGTAATTCCCCTTTAGGTCGGTCAATTTAAATGTAGTTGTAACATCTTCCTCTGTATCTGAACCATCTTCTGCCTCCTCGCTCAAACCTCGGACAAATCCCTCTATCGCCACAGTAGCTCCGTCATAGGCAATTGGGGAGAATAAAATCTTTGCAATAGCCGCCCTATATCCCTGAATACCAAGTCCGTATATAACTTTAGGCTCTTTATTACATCCTGCAATTACCAGAGAGAACAATAAAAGTATTACGATATAGGATCTTTTAATGCTGGTAAAAACATTTTTCATAGAGTGCATTTTCCTTGTTTATTTGACATTAACTATATATTTTACCTGCAAACAGTGAATAATCTTAATATTTTATGGCATAATAACTATCCTATTTAAAATGAGCCAAAATAGGGGCCTACAAGAAAAGACAGTCTAAGGAGATAGTAAATGGACATCTACAACGAATCCGGATACGGAATAGCTAGAATACGAATTGAAGAAAGTGATAATAACTATAACTATATCGTTTGGTGCACCGAAACCCGGGAATGCGCAGTAATCGATCCGATAGACCCTATTGCAATTCTAAACTTTGTAAGGGACAACGGGCTTATGGTTAAATACGTAATAAACACACACTGCCACCCTGATCACATAAGCGGAAATGATCCGATATTAAAGGTAAGCCTGTCCCTAATATCTAAAGCACTGATACATCCTCTGGGAGAAGAGCTGATCGGCACAAGATACGACACGGTAGACGATGGGGATGTAATCTCAGTAGGAAATCAGGAGATTAAAGTTATGCACACCCCCGGCCACTGCCCGGAGCACATATCTTTAATCTTGGGGAACAATGTATTCGTCGGAGATACGCTCTTTTTGTCCGGCTGCGGGAATACCAAGTTTAGAGGCGTGGTCGAGGATTTATATCAAAGCATATCAAAGCTAAGAGAGCTTCCTGATGATTACAGAATGTTTGTGGGACATGATTACGCGGAAGCTAACTTGAAATTTGCTATGAATATAGAGCCCGGGAATAAAGACGCCAAGAAAAAATTTGATGAGATAAAAAAAGCCGCCTCTGAAAACAAAGAAGCTCTTCCCACTACCATCGGGGAAGAGAAAAAATACAACCCCTTTATGCGCTACGATGTAAAAGAGGTGGTCGATGAGCTTAAGAATAGAAACCCTGATCTGGACACTAGTCCCGGCTCAGTCTTTAAAGAGCTTCGTGAGCTCAAAAACTAGTGGATATATTAATCCTGAGATGTCTTGAAAATTAATAATAAAAATCATAGTCTGGTAAAATTACAATTATGACAAAACCTGTCTCAAAATCTTACGATGTGATTAGCGAGCTGCTAAAAGAGCGTATTCTTTTCCTTGACGGCGCAATGGGAACCATGATCCAGCGCTATAAGCTTGAAGAAGAGGACTTCCGTGGAGAGTTGTTTAAAGACCATCATATTGATCTCAAGGGCAACAACGATTTACTCTGTCTGACAAGGCCCGAGATAATAGCTGAAATTCACCGGAGCTATTTAGAAGCAGGCGCCGATATTATTGAGACCAACACATTTAACGCCAACAAATTGTCCCAGTCAGATTACCAGCTCGAGCATATAATTCCCGAGCTCAATAAAGCGGCTGCGCAAGTCGCGCGTAGTGCGGCAGATTCTTTTATGGCTGAGAACCCGGAGAGAAAATGTTTTGTAGCCGGAGCGCTTGGGCCGGCCAACAAAACCGCTTCTCTTTCACCAGACGTAAACGATCCCGCATACAGAGGCGTTACATTTGATCAGCTTGTGGAAACTTACTATGAACAGGTAAAGTGGCTCGTAGATGGTGGGGCAGATATAATTCTGGCTGAGACCACTTTTGACACCCTAAACCTTAAAGCGGCGATATACGGCATCAAGAACTTTCTTGACGAACACCCGGTCAATCTACCGCTCATGCTTTCCGTAACCATTACGGATGCTTCGGGACGCACACTGTCAGGGCAAACCATAGAGGCCTTCTGGAACTCCGTAAGGCACGCAAAACCACTGAGTGTGGGAATAAACTGCGCACTGGGCGCTCAGGAAATGCGCCCTTACATAGAAGAACTATCTAGGATTGCCGACTGCTATATTAGCTGTTATCCAAACGCAGGGCTGCCCAATCCCTTGAGCGAAACAGGGTATGACGAGACCCCCGAGGACACTTCAGGGTTCTTAGAGGAATTTGCCCATAGCGGTTTTATAAATATTGTAGGCGGGTGCTGCGGAACTACGCCTGATCATATACAAGCATTAGTAGAAAAAGTTCGAGATATAAACCTAAGGGCTATTCCGAGCATAGCAGAAGCAACCCGCTTAAGCGGACTCGAAGCTTTAAATATCGGAGAGAACGCGCCCTTCATCATGGTGGGCGAGCGCACAAACGTGACAGGCTCTCCCCGATTTGCAAAACTTATTAAAGCGGATGATTTTGACACAGCGCTCAGCATCGCTAAACAGCAGGTTGAAAACGGTGCTAATATCATTGACGTAAACTTCGATGAAGCGCTGTTGGATAGTGAAGCATGCATGAGAAGATTTCTAAATTTAATTGCTTCAGAACCTGACATTGCCCGTGTTCCGATAATGATAGACAGCTCGAAGTTCTCAGTCATTGAAGAAGGACTCAAGTGTATTCAGGGCAAAGGGGTTGTGAACTCAATCAGTTTAAAAGAGGGAGAGGAGAAATTCCTGGAGCAGGCAAAGAAAGTAATCCGTTACGGAGCTGCGGCTGTTGTAATGGCTTTTGACGAGGAAGGGCAGGCCGCCACAAAAGATGAGAAGGTACGTATATGCAAGCACGCCTATAAGCTCTTGACCGAGAAAGCAGGAATGGACCCGAATGATATAATTTTCGACCCCAATGTTCTCACTGTAGCAACAGGAATTGAAGAACACAATAACTACGCCGTGGATTTTATAGAGGCTGTTCGGGAGATTAAAAAAGTATGTCCCGGAGCTAAGACTAGCGGGGGAATAAGTAATATCTCATTTTCATTTAGGGGAAACAACGTCGTAAGAGAGGCTATGCACAGCGCCTTTTTATACCACGCTATAAAAGCCGGGCTTGATATGGCGATCGTGAATGCCGGAATGCTTGAGATATATGAGAATATAGACAAAGAACTGCTCGAGAAAGTAGAAGATGTACTTCTTAACCGGAACCTGGAGGCTACGGAGACCCTTGTAGATTATGCGGAGCAGGTTAAGGGAACCGAGAAGACAAAAGAGAAAGACACAGAGAAATGGCGTGAGGGCACTGTTGAAGAGCGGCTTTCTCACGCACTTGTAAAAGGTATAGTGGATTATATTGACGAGGATACGGAAGAAGCGCGCCAGAAATTAGACAAACCCCTCGATGTAATAGAAGGACCGCTCATGAATGGCATGAAGGTGGTAGGAGGGCTCTTTGGCGAGGGTAAGATGTTCTTGCCTCAGGTAGTTAAGAGCGCCCGTGTTATGAAAAAAGCCGTTGCATATCTTGAACCTTATATGGATGCCGAAAAAGCCAGGTCCGGAAAAGGGCAAGTTAAGGGTAAGTTTGTAATAGCTACCGTTAAGGGCGATGTGCACGATATAGGGAAAAATATTGTAGGCGTCGTGCTTGGCTGTAATAACTACGAGGTTATAGATCTGGGTGTTATGGTCGCATGCGATAATATTTTAAAAGCCGCAAGAGATTTAGATGCTAATATAATCGGCCTTAGCGGTCTTATAACTCCCTCCCTTGATGAAATGATACATAACGCGTCTGAGATGGAGAGACAGGGATTTAAGACCCCACTACTTATCGGAGGAGCTACGACGAGCAAGGCGCATACGGCTATAAAGATAGCCCCTGCTTACAGCGGCGTTGTTAGTCACGTACAAGACGCATCACTCGTGGTAAATGTCTGTAACGATCTCTTGAACCCTGAGAAATACGAGAGTATTGCAAAGGAGCTTCAGCAAAAACACGAGGAGCTGCGAGAACTCCACTCTTTAACTCAGAAGAAAACAAATTACTTGCCGATTAAAAAAGCCCGCTCAAAAGGACTAAAGAGTGATTGGGGGGAGGTTCGAATCGATGTTCCGGACAAACTCGGGACCCAAATAATTGAAGTACCTGTTGAGGAAATCATCCCATTTATAGATTGGTCGCCTTTATTCTGGGTATGGGAGCTTAAGGGCAGTTATCCGAAAATATTCGAACACAAGAAATGGGGCAAGCAGGCAAAGACTATTTTTGAAGATGCCAAGATACTGCTTGATCAAATTGTAAGTGAAAAACGCTTTAGACCGAGAGCTGTTTTATCATTTTGGCCGGCTAATAGCTCAGGCGATGATATAGAGATTTACTCGGATAATTCACGAAAAGAAGTGATTTCAAAATTCCATACGCTCCGTCAGCAAAAAGACAAAGGAGAGAATGAAACTTACCTTGCACTCTCTGACTTTGTAGCGCCAAAAGAGTCCGGAAGAGAGGATTATATCGGAGGATTCGTTGTAACTGCCGGAGAAGAGGTAGAGGAGTTCTCAGAGAGCTTTAAAGAGAACAACGATGATTACTCAGCCATAATGGTGCAGGCGCTCGGAGACCGTATCGCTGAAGCCATGGCCGAGATGATGCACAAAAAAGCACGCGAATGCTGGGGATACGGCAAAGAAGAAAATTTATCCCCGACTGATCTGATTAAAGAAAAGTACCGCGGCATCAGACCCGCCCCGGGTTATCCGGCGTGCCCTGATCATACCGAGAAGGCTCAAATCTGGCGGTTGCTGGATGTTGAGAAGAATATAGGCGTCGAGCTCACTGAAAATTATGCGATTTATCCCCCAAGCTCAATCGCAGGGCTTTATTTCCCTCACCCGGAGACCAGATATTTCCACCTGGGGCTAATTAATAAAGACCAGGTAGAAGATTACGCCAAACGTAAGGGAATATCAGTTGAAGAAGCAGAGAAGTGGCTGAGACCTAATTTGGGATACGACTCATCAAGTGGCAAGCAAGCCGTTGGCGAAAATGTCGTTCTTTTTTGAAAACATAACTTCCCATATGAAAAGTAAACCCAAATTAAGAACCGTATTCTTTTAGGATTAGTGCCAATTCTCTTGAGAACCTTGATTTCGGCATAACAACATCAAAACCTGCGTTGATCGCCTCTTTCTTTAGCTCTTCCTGAACATGCGAGAGATAACCAAGGGTCGGAACCCTCTTTAGTTCTTGTGAAGATTTAAGCTCTTTTATGAGATCAAGCGGGACTAACTTCTTAGAGTTTAGATCGACAATGATAAGGGTAGGGAGAGCGCTTGCTAAACTCTTGATTAATCCGTTTGTATTTTTGAGGATCTCTACATTCACTCCGGTCGATTTTGCAGCTTCTCTGATCTTGGAGGAGAAGAACATATCATCAAGCACTGCAATAATCCTTGTTTGTTCGGTTTCCGCCATNTAATCTACTCCTTTTGAAAAAGTAAGTGTATATTAAAGCATCTTTATCTACAAAGAGGAATTTTAAATGAGAAACGGCAATATCAATACAATATTTTTCGATGCGGCAGACACGCTATTTTATATAGAGAAGGGCTTGGGAAAAACTTATGCCTCAGTAGCCAACAAACATGGCGGAGACCCCGATCCCGATCATCTAAGGAAAGCTTTCTCAAAAGCTTTTACCTCCGCGCCTGCACTGGCGTTCGGCGGCGTATCCGATAAAGAGAGAAAAGTTTTAGAGAAAAAATACTGGAGAGATATTGTAGAAAACGTCTACACAGAGGTAGGAATGTTTGAGGAATTTGACGCCCATTTTGATGAACTCTTTGAAGTCTTTAGAAGCGGAGCCTGGGCAATATTTCCTGAGACCAAAGATATTTTAAGATCCCTTAAAGAAAAAAACTATAACCTCGGCATCATATCTAATTTTGATTCGAGGGTATACGATGTAATGAAAGATTTAGAGATACACGAGTACTTTGACAAATTTGTGATCTCAAGTGAAGCCGGTCATGCCAAACCGGATCCTAATATATTTCACATAGCTCTTAAAGAAATGAATGTGGATCCAAAGCAATGCCTGCATATAGGGGATCATATATACAACGATTTCCACGGAGCCCGTGCGCTTGGGATCAGGGCATTATTGTTAGACAGAGACGGTGAGTACGAATCAATCGGGGATCAACACAAGATCAGCAACCTAAAGGAAATCCATAAATTCTTGGATAATGCTTAATACTCTTTAGATAACAATTGGAATGATATTTAAGTGGACCAGAATGAGTCTATTTCCGGGATAGGACCTTCGCTGCGTCCTTTGCAAAGTAGGTAAGTATCAAATCCGCGCCCGCGCGTTTTATGCTTATAAGCACCTCCATCATAACAAGCTCCTCGTCAATCCACCCAAGCTTGCCCGCGGCCTTAACCATTGAATATTCTCCGCTTACGTTGTACGCGGCTATAGGATGATCAAATTCTTCCCTGGCGGCTCTTATCACATCCAAATAGGGCAGAGCGGGTTTTACCATCACAATGTCGGCCCCTTCTTCGATATCAAGCTCTATTTCCCTAAGAGCTTCTCTTACATTTGGAGGGTCCATCTGATAACTACGCCTGTCGCCAAACTGTGGGGGCGACTCCGCGGCTTCTCTGAAAGGTCCGTAAAAAGCTGATGCATACTTTGCAGCATAAGACATGATAGCAGTATTGTGATACCCGTTTCCATCAAGCTCGTCCCTTATCACACCCACGCGGCCGTCCATCATATCAGAAGGCGCTACAATATCAGCCCCGGCCTGCGCGTGAGACAGCGACATCCTGGCTAAATATTCAAGGGTCTCATCGTTATCCACATCCCCGTCTTTTATTATTCCGCAGTGGCCATGGCTGGTGTATTCACACATGCACACATCGGTTATCAAGATAACGTCTTTTACTTTCTTTTTTATTTCCCTGAGCGCTCTCTGGATAATCCCGTTCTCATCATATCCCTCTGTACCCATCTCGTCTTTATGCTCAGGAATCCCAAAGAGCAGTATAGCTTTGATGCCGAGCTTTTTTGCTTCTCTGATTTCTTTAATCAGGTTATCTATGGATTGCTTGTAGATACCGGGCATCGAGCTTATCGGTACTTTTTTATTCTTGCCCGGCATAACGAACATGGGATAGATCAAATCATCCACACTGAGCTTTGTCTCGGCAATAAGCTCTCTTAGATTAGAGTTCCTTCTCAACCTTCTTGGGCGATACGCAGGGAAATACATAGGAGAGTAGTTTAATTGCTTAAACGTTACTAAGCAATATTGCTGAGTACATTTATAATGTTGACATCCGTTGATGTTTGCAGGCAATAGTATAATATTAATTTCCTCTTAATTAGGAGATTTTTTATGGAAAACATTGATGATATAAGAGCGAGAAATTTCATTGAAGAAAGAATTATTTTTGACATAGCAACCGGCGAAGATAAATACCAACAGATTGCAACAAGATTTCCTCCAGAGCCAAACGGTTATCTGCATATAGGTCATGCGAAGTCTATTTGCCTTAATTTCGGTGTGGCTGAGAAATTCGGAGGCACCTGCAACTTGAGGTTCGACGACACAAACCCCACAAAAGAAGATACGGAATATGTGGAATCCATTATGGAAGATGTGAAGTGGCTAGGATATGACTGGGGTGAGCGCTTATATTACGCGTCAGACTATTTTCAGAATCTATATGATTTCGCAGTAGAGTTGATCAAAACCGGAAAAGCTTATGTGGACAGCCTTAATGCTGAAGAAATTAGAAAGCACAGGGGAACACTTAGCGAACCTGGAGAAGAAAGCCCCTACAGAGAAAGAAGTGTAGAGGAGAGCCTCCAACTTTTTGAACAGATGAAAAACGGAGAGTTTGAAGAAGGGGCGCATGTGCTCCGCGCCAAGATAGATATGTCCTCCGGCAACTTAAACATGCGTGACCCGATCATGTATCGCATACTGAAACAGTCCCACCACAGAACAGGGGATAAATGGTCAATCTACCCGATGTACGACTTCGCTCACGGACAGTCCGACTCACTTGAGAAAATTACGCACTCTCTTTGCACCCTTGAGTTTGAAGACCATCGCCCGCTATACGATTGGTTCATAGAACAGCTTGGAATTTATGCTCCAAGACAAATTGAGTTCGCAAGATTAAATCTAACCTACACCGTGCTCAGCAAAAGAAAGCTTATGCAGCTCGTCCGGGACAACCACGTCACAGGCTGGGACGACCCTAGAATGCCCACAGTATCCGGACTTAGAAGACGGGGCTATACACCCGGGGCAATTAGAAACTTTTGTGAGAAGATCGGCGTTACAAAACAGGACAGCGTAATTGATGTCGCGCTGTTAGAGCACAGTTTAAAAGAGGATTTAAATAAGTCGGCACATCGTGTAATGGGAGTTTTAAACCCTCTAAAAATTGTTATCACCAATTATCCTGAGGAATCATCTGAGGAGCTAGACGCTGTAAACAACCCTGAAGATGAGAGTGCGGGCATAAGGAAAGTGCCTTTTTCAAAAGAGCTCTACATTGAACGGGACGATTTTATGGAAGACCCTCCAAAAAAATTCTATCGCCTCTCTCCCGGAAGAGAGGTCAGATTAAGGTATGCGTATTTTATAACCTGCACCGATGTAATAAAAAATGAAGAGGGCGAAATCACAGAGCTTCACTGCACTTACGACCCTGAGACCAGAGGGGGCA
>JGI24023J19991_10000082_pt1 | contig 58261 bp, 53 predicted proteins | sample Cruoilmetagenom1_FD_19991 | JGI IMG/M metagenome (IMG submission 19991)
GCGGCGGGCGCCCAATTCAATCCTTGCCGGGCGTGGGCGTGCTCCAACACAATGGCCCATGGCGCAAAGACAAGAGGCCTGGCCGCGCACCGTGGCTCACGCCGACATGGACGCGTTTTACGCGGCGGTCGAGCAGCTCGACGACCCGGCGCTGCGCGGCAAGCCGTTGCTGGTTGGGGGTGCGGGGCGCCGCGGCGTGGTGATGACCGCGAGCTATGAAGCGCGCCCGTTCGGCGCCCATAGCGCAATGCCGATGTTCAAGGCGCGCCGGCTCTGTCCCGACGCCGTGATTGTGCCGCCACGTTTCGAGCGCTATCAGGAAGTCTCGGCCATCATCATGGGCGTTTTCCGGGATTTCTCGCCCGATGTGGAAGCGATCAGCCTGGACGAGGCATTCATGGAGATGACGGGCGCCGAAGGCGTGTTCGGCGGCCCCCAAACCATGGGCCGTAAGCTCAAGGCGGCAATCCGTGAGGCGACCGGCGGATTGACGGCCACAATCGGGGTCTCGGGCACCAAATATGTGGCCAAGGTGGCGAGCGGCTTCGCCAAGCCAGATGGGCTCACCATCGTGCCTCCGGGGGAGGCCATGGGCTGGCTGGCGCCGCAGCCGGTTTCCAGGCTGTGGGGCGCGGGCCCAAAAACCCAGGCGCGGCTCCATGAGCTAGGTCTCAACACAATAGGCGATGTGGCGCGGGCCGATCCCGAAATGCTGGCCGAGCGGCTGGGAAGAGCGGGCGCGCATTTCTACGCACTGGCGCACGCCCAGGATCCCAGGCAGGTCGAGCACCGCAGAAGTTCCAAGAGCATCGGCTCGGAACGCACGCTGGGCAAGGACGTGACGCGCGCCGAGGATATCCAGCTTCACCTGCGCCGCTCGGCGGATACGGTGGGGCGCCGGCTTCGCGCCAACGGCTATCTGGCCCATGGCGTGCGGGTCAAGCTGAAGACATCCGAGTTCCAAATCCTGACCCGTCAGCGCCAGCTGGAGCCCCCCACGGACACCGCCGAGACGCTTTATGCGGAAGCGGTTTCGCTGCTGCGGGAGTTCGGTCATTCCGGCCCGTTCCGGCTGATTGGGCTGGCGGCCTATGACCTATCGAAGGGGGAGGACCCGATGCAGCTCGAGCTGTTTGGAGCGCGCGCCAAGCGCCGCGGCCTGGAAGCGGCGATAGACGATCTGATTGCACGCTTCGATGATGGGGTCGTGCGGCGCGCCAAGGATCTGATCGATGCGCCCGGGCGGCGCATGGGTGCGACGCTGGATTTTCTCGATGACGAGGACGAATCGGATTAGGTGGGCAGCCTCCACCGGCGCACGACCAACCGCTCCCCCGTTCATAAACCGTTAACCAATTTCGTTAACCAATTGGGTCATCAGCTGCGCGCTAACAAGCTGGGGTTTAGCGGTTGCCATTGGTCCCTCGTTTCGGCCGGCCCGGCTCAGGCAAGGACATCTTTCCATGATCTTTCTGCAATTGGTGTTTGTGGCATTGGCGAGCCTTTACGGTTTGAGCATGATCTTCACCATCTTGCGCGACCGGCAGACTTGATTGGCGGCAGGCCGATACACGTCCGCGCAATCGGCGGTTCCAATTGATTGGCGCGCCCGTAGGCGGGCGCCCGGCCGAACGAGCGATCGGATCAGACGATGATCTTCCGACTCTCCAAGGTACTGTTGGTGCTCTTGATCGGCCTCTATGCCCTGATTGTGGGCGCCGATAACATCGTCGACTACGGCGTTAATTTCGCCTTCGTTCAGCACGTCATGGCGATGGACACCATCTTTCCCAATAGCTCGCTGACCTGGCGTGCAGTCAATTCACCGCCGCTGCACCATGCCGCCTACGGCCTTATCATTGCGTCCGAACTGCTGACCGCCCTGTTGTGCATCGCCGGCGCTGTCCGGCTATGGATTGCCAGAAACGCGAGTGGCGAGCAGTTTCAGTGGGCCAAACAGCTGGGGATAGCGGGTCTGGTTTGCGGCTTTGGCCTCTGGTTCTTCGGCTTTCTGACCATTGGGGGAGAATGGTTCCAGATGTGGCAGTCCGAGGACTGGAATGGGCAGCAGTCGGCCTTTCGCACGGTCGCCACCATCGGCTTGGTGCTAATTTTCCTGAACCAGAAGGACGATGACCCGAAAAAGCTTTAGGGGCAGCAATGAAACGGCAAAGGCAAACACGCCTTCCCAGTTGAGCCGCAGTGCCCGGGCGCGCTATGCAGTGGGTCGCGGCCCCGTAGCTCAGCTGGATAGAGCACCAGATTCCTAATCTGGGGGTCGGAGGTTCGAGTCCTCCCGGGGTCGCCATTCGCCGAGAAAGGCAGGCCCGCGAAGCCGTCGCATCGGCAATAATCCGCCCACCTCTGTCGAATGCCACCAAATGCCTAAGGAGATTTCGCTGCACCGGGCAGGAACGCGACAACGCGCGCGGGCGCGCCCGAGCCGCCGGCGATCTTCATCGGGAGCGCGGCCACCCAGGCGCCCGTCGGTGGCAACTTCTCTAGGTTGGTCAGGTTTTCCAGGCCCGCCACATTGGCGGCGCCCGCGATCCGGTGGACGAGGAATTTGCGCGAGGGCCCGTTGTCGATGCTGGCCGTGTCGACGCCGAGCACCATTGCGCCACGGTCGATAAGCATTCGGGCGGCTGCGGGACCATAGGATGGAAAATGCAGGTTGCTGGCATCGCCCGGCGTATCGTCTCCAAGATAGGTGAGTTTATTGGGCCAGCGGGCGCTCCAGCCGGTGCGCAACAGTACAATGGCACCGGTGGGAACCTTGCCGTGGTCGGCTTCCCAGGCGGTGACGTCCTCCACCGACAGCACGTAGTCCGGGTCCTTTGCGGCCTTTGCCGAAATGTCGATGACGATGGCCGGCCCGATCAGACGTTGCACCGGGATCTCGGCGGTGGTCTTGCGCCCCTCAGCAAAGTGATAGGGCGCATCCAGATGGGTGCCGCCATGCTCGGGCGCGCAGAACCTGAACGCCACATAGAAAAACCCCTCCGGCCCCTCGGTTTTGCCCTTGAAGATCGGGGTCAGCTTGAAGCCTTGCGTATCGGTCGGCCAATAGATGGCATCGGAATCGAGCGGGTGCGTGAGGTCGACGATGTTGGCCGATGCGATGTCGAGGCCTTGCGCCCGTGGCGTTGCGGCCGGTGTAACGCAAAGCGTCACCAAGAGCGCAAGAGCCGGAAGCGTGCGGCGGATCAAGTGCATAGGGGGTTCCCCGAGAAATTGCGATCTGGAACCTTCCATGCTTGCCGAGCGCGGACCCTGTGGCAAGCACCCAGTCGATTCTGCACTACTTGGCGCCCATCTTCAGATATTCGCACTCCATGCGATGTCGCGATCGGGATCGGCCTCGCTCTCACCCTTGACGAATCCATCCAAAAATAAAAAATGGCATCGGCATCTCACGACCACCGATTGGGCGAATATTTTGGGGGCCATTCGATGTTAGAAACCGACCAACTGATAGTTGGCTCAACGAGCTTCAAGATCTTCTCCGTGGCGCTGTTGCTTACCGTTCTGTGCGGTTTGGTGGTTTATTTTCCGCTTCCGTTCCTGTCCGAGGGACTTGCCGGTTTCATTCAGCAATTCAGCCTTCTGGTTGGCGTCAATGCGGGTCTCGTGACCATCGCAACCTATTTCGTGATCCTGGTGGGCAACGTAAAGCGCGATCGCTGATGAGAGCCAGCGGCCTCGAGGAGGGTCCCAAATGGCCGAATTGAAGACCAAGGAGACGGACGCAAGCGTCGGTGAGTTCCTGGGCGGCGTCGAGAATGAACGGCGCCGAACCGACGCGCTCGTGGTCAAGGAGATCATGGAGCGGGTCACTGGATGGGAACCGAAAATGTGGGGGCCTTCCATCGTCGGCTTCGGCAGTTATCACTACAAATACGACAGCGGCCGCGAGGGTGATTTTCTGGTGACCGGATTCTCACCCCGAAAGCAGGCGCTCACCGTCTACATCATGCCAGGCTTCAGCGGGTTCGAGGCGCTGATGAAACGGCTTGGCAAGCACAAGACGGGGAGATCGTGCCTCTACATCAACAAGCTCGATGACGTCGACCAGGATGTCCTGGAAGAGCTGATCCGTGGCGGCGTCGAATTCATGCGGAAGAAATACGGGGTCTGAATCGAATCTGCTCCGGCCGCGATTTCCGTTAGTCGCGCGACCCCAGATAGTCCGGCGACAGCGCGATATTCCAGGTCGCCAAGAGCTCCCCGACTTTCAGGACAATTGGCGCACGCCCCGCGGAGAGACCGAAGGGCGCGAGCCGGTCGCCGATCAACACGCGCGCCATGTGGGCCACGCGGGGCTGATCTCCCAAAAGGAATGCCGGCGTCAGTTCCAGCCATTCGCGGATGGAGCCACAGTCAAAACGCAGGGTGAAGCGCAGATGCCCGTCCTTGCGGCTGAGCGCCGCGGAGTTGGCGTCAATTGGGCATGGCTTGCCGTCGGCCTCGACCCGCCAGGCCTCGGCCCAAACGGTGACGTCGCCGCCGGAGCCATCGCCCAAGCCTAGCGCCCGGGCGGTTTCCGTGTCCGATACGGTGAAGCTGATTTCGACGCCGGGCTGTGCCACATGGACCCAGGTGTCGGTGCCCCGCAGCACGTGCCCGTCGGCGGGCCCGGCGAACAGCAGCCCCGGCATGAGGGCAAGTGCTGCCGCGATGGCGTCGAGCGGCGTGGCGGGGACCCGCATCGCCCTAGAACCGGTCCGCGAGGCGCGCGGCATCGACGCGCAACCATTTCGGAGCCATCGGCGGGTTCGCCTCTCCCCGCTTGATGCCGTCGGGGCCCATTCTCGACCTGTCCAGCGGCTTGGCGCCGCAGGGCGTCCAGGAATTGTCGTGCAGGACGCCGTAATAGCGGGGCCCGAAGGAATAAGGGAAGACCGGCTTCATCGTCTCGTCGACGGTCAGATGGTAATGATAACCCAGGCCGCCATGGCTGTGGCCGTTATTGGCGTCGAGCGCAGCCCCGCCCACCTTGTGGCAAGCCTGATCAAAGTAAAAATCCTCGAAGTAGGACCCGGAGTGAGCGATCAACGGGTTCTTCGAGAACAAGGATTCGAGACGCGCTCCTACTGGGGGCGCGAGCTCGACGGTTCGAACGCCCTTGGCCGCGTCCTCATTGTCAACCAGGACACAGCTGCGCACCCCGTCCTTGCCGCAGCCGGTGGGGCTGCCTGACTGGTAAAGGCGGGTTCTCCAACAGGATTGGGCCAGCTGATTCCCGGCCTGCCAAGGGCCATGGATCGGATAGCCATCGGCCGCGAAGCCCCAGATTGGCGAGTGCGCCTTGCCGTCGTCCCTAAAGAGTCTGGCAAGGCAAGGCGTGTAGGTATGGTGGTGATAAAGGCCGGCCGCGGCATGGCCTGAGCATATGTCGAAGTCGTAGCGTTCGAACACCGGGGCTGCGTTGTGCCAGACCTCTTGGTTCTTATAGCTCTGGGCATCCGACCAATTGAAGACGGCGATGCCATTGAGGAACAGGCCAACGCTTCCCAGCGTGGTGTAGCAGACGTCCTTGGTCGGTTCCGGTTTGTTGGGGAGATAAAGCTCAGCGACGTTTGCATCGGCGCAGAAGGTGGCAGGCGGCCAATATCCCTTGCCGTGTTGGGAAGCGCATTCCCCGCCGCTATAGCCGATGTTATCGCCGAAATCGATCACATCGCCGAGCTTCGGGCGAATGCCGTTGGGAAATTCGCTTGCGAATTTTGGCCGGGCCTTCAGAGCGTTTTCGAGTGCCTCGGTAAGCGCCACCCGGTAATTGGGAATGTATTGGGTGGTGACCTTGGTGTAGACGCCTTGGCGCTCGGCCGAATGCACGTTGACGCGGGCGGGCTTGCCCAAGTCCTTGGGCGGCTTTGGTTTGGTGCGTGGCCGGGCCACCGCCTGTTCGCCGCTCAGCTGCGGTGGCGGCGGTTCCTTTTCGCGCACCACCATATGCTTGGAGGTTTCGCCGTCTTTGTTCAGAACCCACGGCGCGTTGTCGGCGCGGATTGGCCCTTCTTGGGCGATCGCGGCGGGTGCGCCGCCGAGAACCGTAAAAACCGAAAGCGCCGCGATGCCGGCGCGTTTGACCGGGACGAAATAGTCGTCTTGACTGGCTGTCATACTCTGCGTGCCCCGTTTTCCTCGTTGGGATGACTGAATTCCGACCTAGAAACCCAAGCACAGAATGGCCCAACCTGCCATGACCATTGCCTGGACCCTCTGTATCGCTTTTCTGGGCTTGCTCGTCTCACTGTCCAACGCGGTTCCCGCTGCCGCGTCCTGCGATCTGACCGACATTCGCAGCGGCGTCGTGGCGCAGGTGATCGACGGTGAAACCTTCACGCTGGAGGACGGTGGCGAAGTCAAGCTATTGGGCGTGCTGGCGCCTACCGCGCCCGCCTGGTGGAAGCGGACGGATGCATGGCCGCCCGCCGAGGCCGCGAGAGCAGAATTGGCCCGCCTGCTGGAGGGCAAGGAGATCAAGCTCAAATTCGACGCCCGGCAAAAGGACCGGCGGGATCGCTGGCTGGCGCAGGTCTTTGTGACAGAGGACGGGGAGCCGGATTGGGTTCAGTCCCAATTGGTATCAAACGGGTTCGCGCGGGTTCAGTCCTTTTCCGGCAACCGGGCCTGCCAGCGCCAATTGCAGCGGCTCGAGGCGGCAGCCCGCGAAGGGGCGAAAGGCTTGTGGCGGCGGCGGGCCTACCGCGTGGTGGACGCGACCCGGCCCGAGACCCTCAATCCCCGCGTTCAGACCTTCCAGATCGTGGAGGGAAAAGTCGCGGACGTCGGCCGCACTAGCGGATGGACGTTTCTGAATTTCGGCAGCGACTGGAAACAGGACTTCACCGCGGCAATCGCCGCCAAACACGCCAAAGCCTTTGCGGAGTCCGACGTGGCGCTCGACGGGCTGGAGGGCAGGCGAATTCGCGTGCGGGGCTGGATCGAGCGCTGGAACGGGCCCGCGATCAAGGTCACCCATCCCGAGCAGATCGAGGTCCTGGACGAACCGGCATCGCCGGCGGGCGGGCAAGAAAAAACCCCGGCGCGGGAGGCGCCGGGGCTTTGATTACGAATTCGACCGATCCAGATCGCCGGGAGCTTTAGGCTGCAGCCTGCGCCGCCTCCGGAGTTACCGCGGGACGGGCGGCCCGGGCTGTCTTGGACAGGACCTCGTCGATCTTGGAGGTCGCAATCCCTTCGTCGATCTTTTGCACGGCAGCAATTTCGCGCGACATGCGATCAAGTGCGGCTTCATAGAGCTGGCGCTCGGAGTAAGACTGCTCCGGCTGGGTCTCGGACCGGTAAAGGTCGCGGACCACTTCGGCGACCGACACCAGATCGCCCGAGTTGATCTTGGCCTCGTATTCCTGCGCGCGGCGGCTCCACATGGTGCGCTTGATGCGTGCCCTGCCCTTCAACGTGTCGAGCGCCTTCTTCACGATCTTATCGCCCGACAGCTTGCGCATGCCGACACTTTCGGATTTCTCCGTCGGGACCCGAAGCGTCATCTTGTCATGCTCGAAATTGATCACGAACAGCTCCAGCGAAGCGCCCGCAACCTCTTCAGTCTCAATGCTGACGATCCGGCCAACGCCGTGGGCCGGGTAAACGACGTACTCGTTGGTACGAAATCCTTTTCTTTGTTGTGGCTTTTTCTGAGCTGCCATACGCTGCTTCTCACTTTTTGTCTGTTGTTCCGGGGGGTTGGCCAGCATTCACCGGCTCCATGATTGTCGTCTCGCCTCCATGGCGCACGGCTCCAGCGTGCGCGAATCTTCCCATCTCGATCAACTTCTGATCGCAGCATCGCGCTGATGGGTCGAAAAAAAAGGCGGCCCGGGTGCGGGCGGCCCTTTTAACCTACATATATGGCCTACTGAGCCATTTCAAAGCGGACCATAACACATTTTTAGGAATTATTGAAGGCGCGCGCCTCAGCGCATGCCGCTAATCCCCGGAAATCAGGGGGAAATTCCCGCCTATGGTTAACGCCTTGAGGGTGATTCCGGCGAAGTCGCTCGACCCGGGCTCAGTCGCCTTCGCCGGGCTCCGCCGTGAAGTACTTCTTGTATTTGTCCTTCTCATCGACAAAGTCGTCGGCGTTGGGCGGCGCATCCTTCTTCACCGTGATATTGGGCCATTTCTCGGAGAAATCGCGGTTCAGCTCCAACCATTTATCCAGTTCGGGCTCGGTATCGGGCTTGATCGCCTCGACCGGGCATTCCGGCTCGCAAACCCCGCAATCGATGCACTCGTCAGGGTGGATCACCAGCATGTTCTCACCCTCGTAGAAGCAATCGACCGGACAGACCTCCACGCAGTCCGTGTATTTGCATTTGATGCAGTTCTCATTGACGATATACGTCACGAAAATTCCTCCGCTGGCGGGCGATTCGGCGAGTTGGGCGGTGGTTTAACGGGCGAAAATTGCCGGCTCTCCCTATACCAAACCTTGATCTCAAACAAGGCATCGAGGGCACCTACGCGCGATCGCAACATGGAGCCAGCGCTGCTCACACATATCGATTCAACTATGTATTGGAGAGGCCCGGGGCAATAGGCGGGGTGGCGAATTAGCGGGACACTCAGCCAGCCGTCAACGCCGGCGCATCAGCTTCTCGATTTGCCGGCGCTCGCGTTTGGTGGGCCGGCCCGTTCCCGCCAAACGCTTGGCCGGCTGGCGGTCGAGCACGGGAATTTTAGCGGACGGCGCAGGCGGGGTCAGGTCTGTGTAGAGCGTGCGCGCCTCTTCCGCCGGACCTCGGCGAGATCCACCAGCTTCGATTCGCAGCACGCGGACACGTCCATGGATGGTGGCGGTGATGACGTCGCCGACCCTGACGCTGCGGCCCGGTTTGGTGACGCGAACCCGGTTGACCCGCACCTTACCCGCGCCGATCAGGCGTCCGGCGAGGCTCCGCGACTTGGCAACGCGGGCAAACCAAAGCCACCTGTCGAGGCGCTGATCGCGGAGCGCCATGGCCGATCAGGCCTGATCCCCGCTGCCCCGCGCCAGCTCGTCACGCAGAGATTTCAGCGCGGCAAAAGGCGAATCCGGGTCCACGCGGACCGGCTTCGGAGCAGCCTTGGGCTGCGGCTGGCGTTGGCGCTGGGCTTTCTTTGGCGCGGTCCTTTGCGCCCTGCGTGTCGTTCTTTTGGCCTTGCGGTCGCGCGGTACCTTTTCCCGGCCGTTCTTCAGCCGCTTACGGGGGCGCCAAATCTCGTCAAATGCAGGCTCCGGCGCAGCCGCCTCATCATCGGCGCCCGCGGCTTCGGTTTGCGGCAAAGGCTTGCGCTCGAGCCGAAAGCCGAGCGCGCGCATCACCTCGGCGAAGTCCTCGCCCGAACAGCCCATGATCGACATCATGTCGGGTTGCACCCTGAAGCCGCCATTGCCGGTCGTGCCTTCGGGCCGCTCGCTCTCTTGATCGCGTGCCCGCCACGCGACCAATGGCCTGATCATGTCGGCGAGCCGCTCCAGCATGTCGATCCGGACCACCCGCTTGCCGCAGAGATGGAACCCCGCCACCCGGTAGAATTCTTCCGGCAGCCTGGGATCGGCGGCAGCCGATGTGAGGCCCTCCCGCGGCGGTTCGGGTATCTCGACCGAGCCATTCGCCGCCTCGCCCTGGTCGCGCAGCGCCCGGAGCAACAGCAGCATGTTGACCGGCGCGGGCTTCAGGAGCTTAGCCATATAGATATTGAAAGCGCCAAAGCGCACGCCGTATTTGCGCAGCTGGGCTCGGGCCTCCTGGTCAAGCGCCTGGATGTCCTGGGACACGTCTTCGCGCTTCAGAACTCCGTAATTCTCGGTGAGCTGAAAGCCAACACCACGGGCAAGACCGGAGATGTCTTGCGCCTTGGACAGGGCAACGAGGGGCTCAAGGATTTCGCGAAGCTTAGCGTCGAGCCATGCCTTGAACCGTACTTCCATGCGCGCCAGGTCGGGCGCACTCAGATGCTCGTCTACAAGCAGTTGCAGGTCTGGCTTAAGTGGTGCCTCGCCCGCGCGCAGCCGAGCGACCCGCTCGCCGCGCCATTCGACGTCGCCGCCAGCAGTTAGCGCGAATTCGCTGTCGTCCGAGGCACAAAGCTCTGCGGCGCGGCGCTCCAACTCGCTGGCCAGCACCCTGGCGGCGGCGTGGCGGGCCGCCTTGCCCTGAAGTCCACTGGTCTCGGAGTCGGGCGAGAATCGGAACCCCGATAGGCGCCCGACAAAATGTCGCTCGACATGCACCGAACCGTCCTTGGAGATTTCCGCGTGGAGCTCGTCCTTGTCCCGCAGGCGGCGCACCAACACGCTCGTACGCCGGTCCACGAAACGGCGCATCAGGCGCTCATGCAGGGCGTCCGACAAGGAGTCTTCGACTTCCCGGGTCCGGGCCTGCCAGTGTTCGTGATTGGCCAGCCAGTCGGCGCGGTGGGAGACGAAGGTCCAGGTTCGGATATGGGCAATCCGGTTCGCCAGGGTGTCGATATCGCCGTCGGTGCGGTCGGCCAGCGCCACCTGATCGGCAAACCAGTCCTCGGGAATGTGGCCTGCGTCATCCATCAAGTGCTTGTACAGATCGCCGATCAATTCAGCGTGGCTGGTGCCGGAAATTTTGCGGTAGTCCGGCATCTGGCAGACTTCCCATAGGCGCCGCAACGCCGCCGGCGAGGCGGCCAGGGCTTGGATCTCGCGGTCATGGCTCACATTCTCCAGGGCGATCACGTCGTCCACCATTCGGCTGCGCACCAGGCGTTTGGAATCCGGCGTGATCTGCAAGCTCGCCTTGAGCCGGTCCAGGCTCGCGAAATCGAGATCCCGGTTGCGCCATTGCAGGACGCGCTCGTCCTCGAAAGTATGGCTTTGCAGCGCATTGACCAGATCGGCCTCGAAGGGCTCCACCGAAGCGGTGACGCCGAAGGTTCCATCATTCATGTGCCGGCCGGCGCGCCCGGCGATCTGCGCGATTTCCACCGGCGTCAGATCGCGGTGATGCTGACCGTCAAACTTCCGGACGGAAGCGAAGGCGACGTGATCGACGTCGAGATTGAGGCCCATGCCGATCGCGTCGGTGGCTACCAGAAAGTCGACCTCGCCCGATTGATAAAGCGCCACCTGGGCGTTGCGGGTCCGCGGGCTGAGCGCACCCATCACCACCGCGGCGCCGCCCCGTTGGCGGCGGATCAGCTCGGCGATCGCGTAGACGTCGCCCGCGCTGAACGCGACGATGGCCGAACGCCGGGGCAGGCGGCTCAGCTTCTTGTGGCCGGCATAGCTGAGCTCGGAGAGCCGGGGCCGCGAGACCATGTTGACGCCAGGCAGCAGGGTCGAAATCACGCTCCGCATTGTGGCGGCGCCTAGCATCAAGGTTTCCGAGTGTCCCCGGGCATGAAACAGTCGGTCCGTGAAGACGTGGCCGCGTTCGCCGTCGGCCGCCAGCTGGATCTCGTCGACCGCCAGGAAATCGACGTCGAGGTCCAGGGGCATGGCCTCGGCGGTGCAGATGTAATAGCGGGGTCGTGGCGGCTTGATCTTTTCCTCGCCGGTAATCAGGGCGACATTGGCGGGCCCGGCGCGTGCCGCCACCTTGTCGTAGACCTCGCGCGCCAGCAGCCGCAGCGGCAGGCCGATCAGCCCGCTGTCATGGGCAAGCAGGCGCTCGATCGCCAAATGAGTCTTGCCCGTATTGGTCGGTCCCAGCACGGCGGTCACGCCGCGAGCGGGGCGGGGCGTGAGATTGCGCTTAGGCTGGGAAGGCGTGCTCATGCGGGTCAAGTTTCTACCAGATTGGGGGCGCTATGGCTTGTTCGCGGGGAGCAGATGGCGAGGTGTGTAAAGGTTTGGAACGATAGGAGAACGAATCCTGTCCGAATCGCTGACTCTCACTGATTCAAGTTTCGTTCACTACGACATCTTGTGGTGACTGGGAACTGAAGGCCGATTCTACGACCCATCGCGACAGTTTCAACCCGCAAGAACGCAGCCGAAAGTTAATCGCTGTGCCAGAATCTCTAAGAACTTGAATACCCCCTAGTGATCGTTTTTTAGCTCGCTTTGTTAACAATGAGAAGATCGGAGGAACGAAAGATGGACGAATCAGGAGGGCCGCGAACTTCGCGCTTCGTTCACCGCTATATCCGGTGGTTCACCGGTTCATATGCACATCTGGCGTGGACTGGTCGGTCCGAAATGTCCCGCGCGTTAACACATTTTCCCATTCTTGGACGGTTTTGGGGGTAATGCCGGAGATCGCGGGTCCGGGGCGGCTAGTTGATCACCGCGATTGTCTTCTGGCCCGTTGTCTCCACGTCGAACACTGTCGATGTCGCGGAGGCCTGGCCGTAGGGCGTGGGCATCGAGACGTGATAGGGAATGTAGAATCTGGTGCCGGGGACGGGCACGAACCAGGCCTCGATATCCCTAGTCTTCTGCATGAAACGTAGGCCTTCATTGTCGGGCCGGTGACCGGCGATCGGCGTGTATTTGACCCGGCAAATCAGCGCCGGTCCGCTATATCCCTTGGCGCGTTTACCTTTCACCCGGACCGTCCGCTTATAGGTGAGCGTAATATCGTAGCGGTGTCGTCCGTCAAAGATCGCGGCCTTTTGCTGGCAAATGGATTTGTCGATGCCGCCATTCTTTGCTGCGGCCGGAATAAACACGGCGCTCAGGGGATCGAGCACGCCGGTGACATGGCGCTTGGTGACCGGAATGTTTTTGGGATTATCGTAGACGGGTGGGTTGTATTTGACCTGCGAGACCGTGTTGCCGTCGAACTTCATGGCCATATGGCCACGGTTCTTCTTGGTCTTGAAATAGAGCGAATAGGCCTCGGGACGCACGCTTTTCGGGTACACCGATCCCTTGCTTTGGGCGCCGCCGGCGAGTTTGAAGAACAAGCCCTTTACGATGAACCCGAGTTCTAGATCGGTCTTGCTCCGGATCGAATAGTCGTTCCCGGAGAACTCGCCCCAGGCGCGAAACTTTCCGAGATCCATGCCCGAAAACTTGACCTTGTAGACGGCGTAGAGCTTGCTGACGCCCGGCTGCGCCTGAATGGGGCTGGACGTTGCCGCGGCGATCAGGGCCGAGCACAGCGCGAGACAGGCGAGCGCGGAAGCGAAGCCGGCCAAGCGTCCACGCGATTCCTTAGGCATTCGCAATCTCTGAGGCAGCCCAAATCTAGTGCTCGAATGAGCAATCAGTCCTATGGAGGGATTCCGGCATTAATGTGTTGGGTCGGTCACCGAAGCGTGACGGCGCCGTGGCCGGCCACCGGCTGCCTCGACGCGCCGCGGCGCTTGACGTTGCCGGGCGTCAACCCTATACCCTGGCGCCGCTGACCGAAGCAAAACTGGATCTAGGAGCGATATGATGGCTCGACGTTGCGAGCTGACCGGCACATCGGTGATGACCGGAAACAATGTGAGCCACGCCCACAACAGGTCGCGGCGGCGCTTCCTGCCGAATCTGTGCAATGTCAGCCTGATCAGCGAGGCCCTGGGCCGAACGATTCGCTTCAAGGTAAGCGCGCAGGCGCTCCGAACCGTCGAACATCGCGGCGGCCTGGACGCCTTCATGATGAAAGCGAAGAATAGCGAGCTTTCTCAGAGAGCCCTGCGCCTCAAACGGCAGATTCAAAAGGCGCAGGCACAAGCCAGCTAGCGGGCGATTATTGGCTGGCACGCCCCAGCTGCCGGCGCGGCAAGGCAAATTGCAGCAGCAGGGTGCGCTGCAGGCCGCGATTGAAATTATCATCGGAAATCAGCGTAATTACCGGCTCGCCATCCGGGCTGCTATGCACAGCGATGCCTTCCATATTGTCAATTGCGAAGCCGTTGCCCGCTTCCAACAGGACCTCGCCATCCAAAACGGCGCCAGGGCGTATGGCTTCGGCATCGACCCTGCGAATCCGCATCGTCATGCCACCGAAAAAACTGAACCGGCGCTCAAGGATCAGCAGGTCGCCGTTGGGCAGCAGCGCCAGGTCGGTGACATCGAAGCCATTGCGCCGCTTCAGCGTGATCGGCCGCGGTTTTGAGCGGCCCACCAGCCATCCCCGGTGGTTGCCGGATTTATCGAGAAACTTTTCGGTAAAGAAGACCAGCGATCCCGCCTGCGGTCCTCGTGTCAGCAAGGCGACCCCCTCGATGCCCGAATTGCCCTTCGCCCGCCGCGCTGAGCGCGGCAGAGCAACTTGCCGCCGGGGAATGCCGGGCCCCGCGTCGAGCCATGGCGTCTGTTCGATCCTGTGGCGTTGCTCGAAGCCGATATAGACTTGGCCCTTGGGCTTGGCCCAGGCGATGGCCTCCGCGTCGCGGTCCCTGTCTCGGGTAATTGGCTTTCCGCCCTTGCCAAGCAAGGGTCCCGTCCGGACGTTGGTCAGCCCCGCCGGGCCTTTTCCATCGCCAGTGATCTCAGCCGAGAGCCATAGCCCGGCGTCCGACACCGCCAGCAAGCGTTGGCCCCCGGCGTCCATAATCAGTCCGGAATATCCGCCGAACAAAGGGGAGGGCGAGGTAAGCTGGATACCTCCCAACCAATTGAGCTTGCCAAAGCGGCGGCGCTCGGGGTCGTCGGGATCGAATATCAGCGGCCGCGCCTCGACGGCGATGCCATGCTCCGAAACACCGGCCAAGTCGGGCTTGAAAGCGGCTGCAGGGCGGCTCGTCAGCAGCGATATCGCGAGCGCGAGGCCGGCCAGGGCCAGCGCGGCCCAGGCGCAATGGATAAGACGGTGAATCATCAAACTCGGGCCTAGACTCAATGCAGGCGTTTGCCGCGCCGCGGGCCGCGGGAGCGCATCGCGCTGTGCGAGGGCGGGCCCGCTGTTTCCTCGAAGAGTTCCGCCAGCTTGTCGGTCATGGCGCCCGCCAGTTCCTCGGCGCCGGTGATGGTGACCGCACGGCGGTAATAGCGGGTGACGTCGTGGCCGATGCCGATTGCGATCAGCTCGACGGGCGAGCGCAGCTCGATCTCCTCGATCACTTGGCGCAGATGCCGCTCCAGATAGCAGCCAGAATTCACCGAAAGCGTCGAGTCATCCACCGGCGCTCCGTCGGAAATCATCATCAGGATGCGCCGCTGCTCGGGACGTCCAAGCAGCCGGCGATGCGCCCAGGCCAGCGCCTCTCCGTCGATGTTTTCCTTGAGCAATCCCTCGCGCATCATCAACCCCAGGCTTCGCCTGGCCCTGCGCCAAGGGGCGTCCGCCGGCTTGTACACGATGTGCCGCAGATCGTTCAGGCGCCCGGGCGCCAGCGGTTTGCCCGCACCGAGCCACTTTTCGCGCGATTGGCCGCCTTTCCAGGCCCTTGTCGTGAAGCCCAAGATCTCCACCTTGACGCCGCAGCGCTCCAGCGTCCGGGCCAGAATGTCGGCGCAGCAGGCCGCCACCATGATGGGGCGCCCGCGCATCGAGCCTGAATTGTCCAGCAACAGGGTAACGACCGTGTCTCGAAAATCGGTCTCCTGCTCTTGCTTGAAGGAGAGCGCGGAGAGCGGGTCGATCACCACGCGGGTCAGCCTGGAGGCATCAAGCAAGCCTTCGTCCAGATCGAATTCCCAGCCCCGGCTCTGTTGGGCGAGCAGCCGGCGCTGCAGGCGGTTGGCCAGCCGCGCCACGGCGCCGTGCAGGTTCTGCAGCTGCTTGTCCAGGAAGGTGCGCAGGCGCTCCAGCTCATCGGTATCGCAAAGATCGCTGGCCTCGACCACCTCATCGAACTCATGGGTGAAAACCTCGTAACCGAAGGCTTCGGGCTCATCGAGAACGGACGCGTTGGGCCGCCAAGGCTCGGTGGGGCTGGCCTGCTCGCCCTGCTCGGCATTGCCTTCCAGATTGTCCAGGTCGCCAAGATCGGCGCCATCGGAGTCGGTGCCGCCCTCGCCATCGAAGTTACCCGAGTCGTCGGCCTGCAGGTCACCGCCCTCGGCGCCTTCCTCTTCGCTGGTGCCATCGGAAATGCCTTCAGGCTCCTGTTCGGCGGCCTCCTGTTCGTTTGGCTGCTCGGCGCCCGTGTCCTGCTCGTCCAAGAGTTCGAGCGCGGCCAATACATCGCGCAGCATCTGACCGAAGGCCTGCTGGTCTTCGACCAAGCCTTGGAGCTGCTGCAGAATTGAGCCGGCGCGCGAATCCACCCAGCTCCGCCAAAAATCCACCAGTGGCCTTGCGCTTGGCGGCGGCGGTGTGCCGGTAAGCTGTTCGCGGACCATCAACGCCAACGCATGGTCGAGCGGCGCATCGGAACGATCGCCAATGCTCTGATAGCGCGGCTGCCCGTAATACTGATCGATCTTGGCGGCGAGATTCTCAGCCATTCCACACATGCGCTGTGCGCCGATTGCCTCGACGCGGGCGGTCTCCACCGCATCGAACACGTCGCGTGCGATGCCGGAGCCCGGTTGCAGCGAGGTGTGCACCTTGTCGTCGTGACAGGCAGCGGTCAGCGCAGCGGAGTCCGCGTGACCGCGGATCACTGCGATTTCGCCCTTGGTCGGAACCCGCGACGGCTCCGGCAAATGGGCCGTGTCGCCCTTCAAGCCCGGAGGGTCGGGTCCATATGAGACCTCCAGCTGCGGACGCGCCGCGATAGCCCGCACCGTTTGGGTGAGCGCCTGCTTGAAGGGTTCGGCTGGTCCGGATCTGGGCTTAGAGGATGGCGGTATCAGCGTCATCTGAAAGCTTCAGCTCAGTGCGACATTGGCCGTCGAGTCTGGCAGCTCTTCGCCGAGGCAGCGCTGATAGAACTCAGCCACTAGGCCGCGCTCAAGCTCGTCGCATTTGTTCAGGAAGCTCAGCGCGAAGGCAAAGCCGACATCGTCGAAAATCTCTGCGTTCTCGGCCCAAGTGATGACGGTGCGCGGGCTCATCACGGTTGATAAATCGCCGCCGACAAAGGCGTTCCGGGTGAGGTCGGCCACCCGCACCATGTTGGAGACGATCTGCCGGCCCTCCTCGGTGTCGTAGGCCTTGGCCTTGGCCAGCACGATGTTCACTTCATCGTCATGGGGCAGATAGTTCAGCGCGACTACGATCGACCAACGGTCCATTTGGCCCTGGTTGATCTGCTGGGTACCGTGATAGAGGCCGCTGGTGTCGCCCAGCCCAATCGTGTTGGTGGTCGAAAACAGCCTGAATGACGGGTGCGGTCGGATCACCTTGCCTTGGTCCAATAGGGTGAGCTTGCCCTGCACCTCGAGCACGCGCTGGATCACGAACATCACGTCCGGGCGGCCCGCGTCATATTCGTCAAACACCAGGGCGGTGTTCGACTGCAGCGCATAGGGCAGCATGCCCTCCTTGAATTCGGTTATCTGTTGGCCGTCGCGGATCACGATGGCGTCCTTACCGACCAGATCGATGCGGCTCACATGGCTGTCGAGATTGACCCGGATGCAGGGCCAGTTGAGGCGGGCTGCAACCTGTTCGATATGAGTGGACTTGCCGGTGCCGTGATAGCCCTGGATCATGACCCGGCGGTTGTGCTTGAAGCCTGCCAGAATCGCCAGTGTCACATCCCGGTTGAAGAGATAGTCGTGGTCGAGCTCAGGCACGTGCTCATCGGCTTCGCCATAGGCCGGCACTTCGAGATCCGTGTCGATGCCAAAAAGCTGGCGCACGGAGACCTGCATGTCGGGCAGGCCTGGGACTTCGGCGGTCGCTTCGGGGCTCATCGGCTCAGAAATTCCAGTTGGTTAAATCGATCTCGGTCAGGTTTCGGCCCCAATCGGGCGGCTGACCGGCGGGGCGAATACGTCAGCAAAGGCCCTCGCGCTTGAGATAGTTATAGGCCTGGATCACTTCGCGCAACTTATCCTCTGAGCCACGCGCGCCGTTATTGGCGTCGGGATGGTGCCGTTTCACCAAGGTCTTGAAACGCGATTTGATCTGCTGGCGGCTCGCCGTCTCATCGAGATCGAGCGCTTCCAGACACCTGCGTTCGACGTTGCGGACGGGACGTGCCGATCCACGATTGGCGTTGCCGTCAGGCGCGTCCGAGCCGTTGAAGAGATCGAACGGGTCGTGGGTGTTGAAGCTCCACGTGAAGCCGCCCGGGCGCTCCGGGCCCAAACCGTAGCCCGCCCTGAATGCCGAATTGACGCCGATCGACCAGGTGGGCCGGTGGCCAGTGACTGTGCTGCGCTGGTAGTTCGCGATGTCGTCGTCGCTCATGCCGGTGAAGTAATTGTAGGACTTGTTGTACTGGCGGACATGGTTGAGGCAGAAAAGCAGATATTGCCCCTCATGCCCGCGGCCCTTGGGCGCGGGATAAAGCGCGGGCTCGGAGCATCCCTTCCAGCCGCAAGGCGGGTGCTCCTCTCGCAGCCGGCGGTCTTTGTCGGGTTTGACGCGGATGCTATCGAAGTATTTCGAATTCAGGTTCATCTCTCAAAAGTATGATGGCTCGAATGCCGCAACACAAGCCGACTCCAGGCGATATGCGCCCGGTTTGCCACAAAAACGGAAAATCCGTGTTAAAGGATCGCCATGTCCGTTGAGCAAACGATCGAGCGCAAGTTAATGGTGCAGTTCGCGCCAACCTTCCTCGAGATTCATAACGACTCCGACCGGCATTCGGGCCACGCCGGTTCGCCAGGAACCGGCCAAAGCCATTTTCGCGTGCGCGTCGTTTCGCAGAGCTTTGCGGGCCAGAGCCGGGTCGAGCGTCACCGCGCCGTCAACGCGGCGCTGGCCGATGAGCTGGCTGGTCCGGTTCATGCGCTTAATATCAGCGCTTTGACACCGGAGGAGCACGCGGCGCGCTCCAACTGAGCCGCGCCGCCTCCGGCATTAAGCCGCCAGCTGTGCCACCTTCACCGATGTGATGCGGTTGCGCTGCTTCCGCAGCACCTCGAAACGGAAGCCGTAAAATGTGAAGGCTTGGCCCGGCTCCGGGATCCTCTGAGCCTCGTGGATGATCAGCCCGGCAACCGTGGTGGCTTCCTCCTCGGGCAAGTCCCAATCCATCAGCCGGTTGAGATCGCGCACCGGAACCGAGCCCTCGACATGGACGGTGCCGTCCGGCTGTGGTCGCACGCCGGTCGCCGCGACGTCATGCTCGTCGATGATGTCGCCGACGATCTCCTCCAATATGTCCTCAAGCGTCACCAATCCCTGGACCACGCCATATTCGTCCACCACCAGGGCGAAATGCGCCTTTTCGCGCCGGAAGGCGTTGAGCTGGTCTTGCAGGGATGTGGTGTCGGGCACGAACCAGGGCGGAACGGCGAGCGCGAGAACGTCGAGCTTGCTCAAATCGCCTTTCACGTCGCGCAGCGCCTTGAGCAGCGTCTTGGCGTGCAGCACGCCGACAATGTTCTCCGGTTCGCCCTGCCAGAGCGGCAGGCGCGTGTAGGGACTGGCCAGCGCCTCGTCCACGATCTTATTGGGTTTGTGGTCCGCATTGAGGGCATGCATCTTGGTCCGGTGGATCATGATGTCTTCAAGGGTGAGATCGCGTAGCGCCAGCACGCCGCCCAGCATGTCCCGGTCGTGCTTGACGACGCCGCCCTCCTGGTGGTGCAGCTCGATCGCGCCCCGAAGCTCCTCATGGGCCGACAGCACGGCGGCATCGTCACTGATCCTGGGACCGAACAGCCGCAACAGGTGGCGAACCATGACCTGCACCGCCCTCGTGATCGGCGCGAACAACGCCACGAAAAAACGCACGACTGGCGATACGAACAAGGCCATGCGTTCGGGATTGGTGATCGCGTAGGTCTTGGGTAAGACTTCTGCGAAAATCAGGATCAACGCGGTCATGGTCAGCGTGGCGTAGGCGACGCCCGCCTCGCCGAACAGCGAGAGAAACAGGCTGGTGGCCAGCGCGGATGCCAACACGTTCACTAGATTGTTGCCGAGCAGCAGGGCGCCGATCAGCCGCTCGCGTGACACGATCAGTCTGTTGACGAGCGCTGCCCGTATCGAGCCCTCGGATTCAAGCGCGTGCATCCGGGCCCGCGAGACGGCGGTTAGTGCGGTCTCCGAGCCGGAAAAAAACGCAGACAAGATTAGGAGCGCGAGAATCGCGCTGATCATAAGAGATAGGCCAAGCGTCATTGGTCTTCACATTTGCAATGGAGGAAGGTTTCGAGCTGATCCATGGGCACGTCGTGCTCGATAAAGGCACGCCCGATTCCATGGGCCAGGATCAGGCGCAGCTTGCCGCCGCTGATTTTCTTGTCCTGAGTCTTGTGGTGCAGCAAGGTCGCGGCATCGGGCAGATCGCCCTCAATGTCGGCAATGCGCACCGGTAGGCCTGTCTGGCTCAGATGCGCCACCACACGCTCGCGGTCCTGGGCCGGGCAATGGCCGAGCTGCTCGGAAAACTCGAAAGCCAGGGCCATGCCGATCGCCACTGCCTCGCCATGCAGCAGCCGGTCCGAATAGCCCGACCAGATTTCCAGCGCGTGGGCGAAGGTATGGCCTAGATTGAGCAAGGCGCGGCGGTCGGATTCCCGTTCGTCCTGTTCGACAATGGCCGCCTTGGCCCGGCAACTCATCTCGATGGCGTGGCCGAGCGCTTCCGAGTCTCCAGCGAATAGGCGCTGCCAGTTCCCTTCGAGCCATCCGAAGAAGTCCGGATCGCCGATCAGACCGTATTTCACGACTTCCGCATAGCCCGCGCGCAACTGCCGCTGGGGGAGGGTTCCGAGCAGGCTTGTATCGGCGATCACCAGGCTGGGCTGGTGAAAAGATCCGATCAAATTCTTGCCGTGCTCGGTATTGATCCCAGTCTTGCCGCCGATCGCGGAGTCGACTTGGGCCAGCAGCGTCGTGGGCACCTGAACAACCCGCACGCCACGGCGCAATATGCTGGCGGCAAACGCCGCTAGATCGCCGATAACCCCGCCGCCGAAGGCGATCACGATGTCGCCGCGTTCGACGCCGAGTTCCAGCAGCCGGCCGCTAAGCCTGCCCAATTGATCAAAGGACTTGGTGGCTTCGCCCTCAGGCAGGACGATTGCGTCCACCAGCTCTCCGTGCTCGCCGAAGCCCTGTTTAATCGCCGCCAAATGGTGCTCGGCCACGACTTCATCGGTGACGATCACGGCGCGGGCGCCTGGCGCTACCGCTGCGGTGAATTTTGCAGTAAGGGGCAGCAAATCTGGGCCAATTAAGATGTCGTATGCGCGCGCGCCGAGCGCGACCGGGACGACACGTATCCCGGCCTTGCCGTAATCCGCTGCAGCCTGATCGAGCGCCATCGGTCTAGGACCCGCGCCTCCTGCCGTTCTTTTGTGAAACCATCTTCCGATTCAAGGCCGTCAATATCTCGTCGACTATAACTTCATGGGCGACGTCACGGCTCTGCACGGTGATATCAGCATTCACATAAACCGGATAGCGCTGCTCCATAAGACGCTTAAGGACCGCCTCTGGGTCATCTACCTTCAGCAACGGTCTGTTGTCGCGCCGCCCGGTCCGCTCCAGCAGAACGTCCATATCGGCCTTGAGCCAGACAGATACGCCGTGTCGCGCAATGTTTCCGCGGGTCTCTTCCGACATATAGGCGCCACCGCCGGTCGCCAGTACCTGCGGGCCGTTTTCGAGCAATCTCGCGATCACCCGCTGCTCGCCGTCGCGGAAATAGGCTTCACCGTGTTCGGCAAAGATGTCGGTGATGTTTTGTCCTGCGGCTTGCTCGATTTCGCTATCGGCATCGGTAAAGGCCAAATCCAAGCGTTTGGCCAGCCGGCGGCCAATAGCTGTCTTGCCCGCGCCCATCAGCCCGATCAATACAACGCTCTTTTGCCCCAGCGCCTTTCGAATCGCCGAACAACCCTCCTTCTTGCCGGTGCGCTTGCGCGCCCTCAATCCAAAGCCCATGATGTACGCCGAAATAGAATCCGACAAACCGTATTGCAGGTGCCTTGATCCGTCTTTTACTTTGCCGATTCGATAATGCCTATTGGAAATGCGGCAATGGGCGGGGCGGGCTATAGACTTCCGGCGGGCCAGGGCTTGCGCCATAGTGGGGCCGGATAAGGCGACATTTGAAGGGGCTGTTTGATGCCGAGTTTGATTCGCTTCCTGATGGTGATTGGCGTCATCGGAGGCGTGTTTTATGGAACTTTTTATGTTTTATCGGAATATTTCGAGCCCGAGCCGAAGGAAATGACCAAGACACTGCGCGGCGTCAAAGTGAAGAGATAGGTCCCTTAGAACCTTGGCCGGCCAGGTCGCGTTACCGAAGCTTGAGCAATGATGCACGAAGGCGCGCCGCGGAAGCGTGGCGACATCGACCTGTTCCTGGAGATGCTGAGCGCCGAGAAGGGCGCCGCCTCCAATACGCTCGCCGCCTATCGGCGCGACTTGAGCGAGCTCTTCGACTTTCTGGAGGCCCGGGGGCATGACTCGCGGACGGTAACTTCGGAACAGATCCGCGAATTCCAGCATTCCAATGCCGGCCGGGGGCTCGCCGCCTCCTCGCAGGCGCGCAAGCTGTCCGCCGCGCGCCAGCTGTTCCGGTTCCTGCATGCCGAAGGTCTGCGCAGCGATAACCCGGCAGCGGCGATCGAGAGCCCGAAGCAACAGCGCCCGCTGCCAAAAATCCTTTCGGTGGATGAGGTGGACCGGCTGCTTGAAACCGCGCGCGATTGGGCGCAGATGGCCCAGGGCGCGGAACGGCTGCGCGCGCTGCGGTTGGTTTGCCTGCTGGAGGTGCTCTACGCCACGGGCTTGAGGGTTACCGAGCTCGTCGCCTTGCCCCGCTCGGTCGCGGGCGGGGACAGGCGCGTGTTGTTGGTCAGGGGCAAGGGCGGCCGCGAACGCATGGTGCCCCTGAATAACGCGGCACGCCAAGCGCTCGACGAATATCTTGAGGCTTTGGACGCGGCGGCGCCCGAAGGGAGCCGGTCACCTTGGCTTTATCCCTCCAGGGCCAAGCAAGGCCATTTGACCCGGCAACGCTTTGCCCAGGAGCTGAAGGTCGCGGCAGGCCGGGCCGGGCTCGATTCGGCGCGCCTGTCGCCGCACGTCCTAAGACACGCCTTTGCCAGCCATTTGCTTGAGCGCGGCGCCGATCTGCGGTCGGTTCAACAGCTGCTGGGTCACGCCGATATTTCCACAACTCAAATCTATACCCATGTATTGGAAGAGCGCCTGCGGAGCCTGGTGCAGGACCACCACCCCTTGGCGGGAGCCCGCCTTGGCGAGGCCTAAACCGGCTGGCGGTTCCGGGGCAATGAGATTCCGCGCGGCTTGACACGGAGCCCGCGCAGGGGTCACTAACGGCGGAATTTGAAGCTTGTGCGTCGGGCGCCAGCTGGCTGAAAAACAACGCGGGCCCAAAGTGTTAATGCATGCGAACTTATCTCGACTTTGAGAAGCCGATCGCCGAGCTGGAAAGCAAGGTCGAAGAGCTTAAGTCTCTGGAGGACAACGGCAACGGCGTCTCGATCGCCGAAGAAATCGCCACCCTCGAGGCCAAGGCCCAGCAGGCGCTGGAACACACCTACGCCACGCTCACGCCCTGGCAAAAGACCCAAGTCGCGCGCCATCCCGAGCGGCCCCACTGCCTGGACTACATCCATGCGCTGATGGATGAATTCGTGCCGCTTGCCGGCGACCGGTTTTTTGCCGAGGACCACGCCATCGTTGGCGGTCTTGGGCGGTTTCGAGGCGAACCGGTAATGGTGATTGGCCAGGAAAAGGGCTCAAACACCGAGGCCAGGCTCGAGCATAATTTCGGCATGGCCCGGCCCGAGGGCTATCGCAAGGCGATCCGGCTGATGTCGATGGCGGAGAAATTCTCTCTTCCCGTCCTCACATTTGTCGATACCCCAGGCGCCTATCCAGGCGTCGGCGCCGAAGAACGGGGCCAGGCCGAGGCGATTGCGCGATCCATAGACCGCTGCATGTCGCTAGGCGTGCCGATCGTGGCCATAGTTATCGGGGAGGGCGGATCGGGCGGCGCCGTCGCGATCGCAACGGCCAATTACGTGGTCATGCTTGAACACGCCATTTATACGGTGGCTTCCCCGGAAGCCGCGGCCTCAATCCTGTGGCACGATTCGAGCCGGGCCAAGGACGCCGCCACCAGCATGCGGATTACGGCGGAAGATTTGAAACAGTTCGGCGTGGTGGATTCAGTCGTTGCGGAGCCCCTTGGCGGCGCCCACCGTGACGGAAAACGGGTGCTGGAAGCCGTTGGCCAAGAGATTTCCGGGGCCCTGAAGGTCTTTGAGGATATGGACGAAGACCAGATCCGCAGCCACCGGCGGGAAAAGTATCTGGCCATGGGTGTGGATTTTTAGCCACATACCTAACAAAATCCTAATACCCGCCACCACTTTGCCCATTTTGATCGCGATAACTGCCCCATAAACGGGATCGTGCGCCCATTACGGGGGGTTCGCGAAAACCTAGATAAGCGAATTAACCGGCTCTTAAGGGGTCGGGAACGATGGTTGCCAGCGTGCGCAAGGGGCACTGCGTGTGTTAGATCTGATAAAGAAAAGCTGTGTGGTATTGGTTGCGGCGTCAGCCGTAGTTCTCGTGGGCTGTAGCCAGCCCGCGGGGCCGCACCTCAATCCTCTCTCGGAAGAAGCGCAGGCGCTGCTTGCCAAGAAGGGCATGCGTCAGGACCAGCCGATCTTCGTCCGCGTCTTCAAGGAAGAATCCGAGCTCGAAGTCTGGAAAGCCAAGGACGACGGGAAATTCTACCACTTCAAGACCTATCCCGTTTGCAATTGGTCGGGAAAACTCGGACCGAAGCTGAAGGTGGGCGACAAGCAGGCCCCTGAAGGCTTCTATCGGGTCTCCGCCCGCCAGATGAACCCCGCCAGCAGCTATCACCTCTCCTTCAATATGGGTTTCCCCAACGCCTATGACCGGGCCAATGAGCGCACCGGGAAGCATCTGATGATCCATGGCAATTGCAAGTCGATGGGCTGCTACGCCATGACCGATGCGCTGATGGAAGAGATTTACATTCTGGCTCGGGAATCTTTCAAGGGCGGCCAGGAATCTTTCGAGGTCCACGCCTATCCGTTCCGCATGACGAGCAAGAATCTCAACCGTCACAAGCGGAACAAATGGACGCCCTTCTGGCGCGAAATCAAAAAGGGCTACGACCACTTCCAAAAAGTGAAGCAGCCGCCGCCCGTCAAGGTCTGCGAAAGGCGCTATCTGGTGAATGTCGCCTTTGTCGACGGCGAGGACGAAGTCGATCCGGCGGGCTCCTGCCCGACCTACCAGCGACTGCCCACGCGTGCCATTCCGCCGCCACCGATGATGCAGGAAGCCAACAAGAAGAAGCGGCAAATGCAGCAGGCCGCGGTCGGTTCGGCGGATCAAGCCTCAGCCGAAGCCGCAGCCGAGTCAGCCACCATGGGCTTTGGCAGCACCTTCCGCTTCACACCCCGCAAGCCTAGCGTCGCGGGCTATGCCTTCCGTCTCAACTCGACGCTCGGCGGCAGATAACCTCTGAATTCATCGAATTGGGCCGTCCGATGCCGCGAGAGCATATGCCTCGCCGCAAACGGCTGTCGCGAATCGCCGAAATTCGGTAAAAAGAAACCGATGCGGATTCTTTTCGGCCTCGCCATTACCGCCCTGATCGTCTTCCTGTTCGCCGAACAGGGCCGGCCCTTGCTGCGGCTGGGCGACGCCGCCTATTACACAGCCGCCCGCTTGGATCATTTGATACGCTACCGCAACGGCAAGCCGCTGCGGGGCACGCCCGACCTCGACAATCTGGAGGTTCGGCTTCAAGCGCAGGGCATTGAGCCTGGCGCGCCGGTGTTCATGCGGATCTTCAAAAAGGAATCGCTGGCTGAACTCTGGATGGAACGCCAGGGGCGCTTCGTCCTATTCGCCGCCTATCCAATCTGCCGCTGGTCGGGGGCGCTTGGTCCGAAACTGCAGCAGGGTGACCGGCAGAGCCCTGAGGGCTTCTATACGGTCTCAAAAGGTCAGCTCAATCCCAACAGCCGTTGGCATCTCTCGTTCAATCTCGGCTACCCCAACGCCTTCGATAAGGCCCACAAGCGCACCGGCGATTTTCTGATGGTGCATGGCGGCTGCGGCTCAATCGGTTGCTACGCGGTCACAAATCCGGTGATCGACGAGATCTGGCAGCTGATCAACGCCGCCTATGACGCGGGCCAGCCGCGCTTCCACGTCCACGTCTTTCCCTTCCGGCCGAATTCCTGGAATTGGAACTTGCACCAGGGCGCCCATTGGCAGGACTTTTGGAGTGACTTGGAAGAGGGCTACCAGGAGTTCGAGGAGGCCCGGATTCCTCCGCTGGTCAGTGTTTGCGAGGGCCGTTATGTGGTGAAGCCCGCCGCCTCCTTGAGGAGCTCCCACGCCAAGGTCGAAGAGAATTGCCCGGCCGTTGCGCGCCGGTGACGCAGGCTGCGGCTGCTAGAACGGCCAGACCAGCAGGATCATCGGCACCGACACCGCGATAACCAGAATCTCGAGCGGCAGGCCCATGCGCCAGTAGTCGCCGAACTGATAGCCGCCCGCCCCCATGATCAGTGTGTTGTTCTTGTGCCCGATCGGCGTCAGGAAGGCGCAGGAGGCAGCCACCGCCACCGCCATCAGGAAGGGATCGGCGCTGACCCCCAACTGGTCGGCGATCTGGACCGCAATCGGGGCCGTGACCACCGCGGTCGCGGTATTGTTCAACATGTCCGACAGCGTCATCACCGCCGCCATCAGCAGCGTCAAAATTACTGCCGGCGACGCGCCGGCAGCTAGGGTGACGATGCCGTTCGCGATCAGGGCGGTGCCGCCGCTTTGTTCCAGCGCCTGACCGATCGGTATTAGCGAACCCAACAGCACGATAACCGGCCATTCCACCGACTCATAGAACTGGCGCAGTGGCACGATATTGAGCAGCGCCATCAGCACGCAGGTGAGCGCAAGCGCGATCGGCAGGTAGAGAATGCCAGCACTCGCCAACGCGATTGCGGCGGCGAATATACCGATCGCCAGCCCTGCCTTGTCGCGCTGAATCACTTGCAGCCCACGCTCGGCGAGCGGCAGGCAGTCCAGCCATTCGGTTATTTCGTCCAGCCGTTCGGTCGGCCCGTAAAGCAGCAGGATGTCGCCGGCTTGAATGGTGAGCTTGCGGACCCGCTCGCGAAACGGCCGCCCGCGCCGGGAGACGCCCAGCAGCGTCACGCCGTGGCGGTAGAGTAGACGCAAGGAAAGTGCAGAGCGCCCATCGATGCGGGAGCCCTGCGGCACCACTACTTCGACCAATCCCATATCGGTGGTGTCGAGCGTGCCTGAATATTTCTCCGAGCCCAGATATTCCAGGCCAAAGCTCCCGGCCAACTCTTCAATCGCCTGGGGTGAGGCTTCGACCACCAGGACGTCGCCCTTTTGCACCGTCTCCCGGCGGGCCTGGCCTGGGAGCCGCTCGCCCCGGCGCACCAGTCCCACTATGGCTGCGTCCAATTCTTCCGTGGGCTCGTCCAGCTCGCGGACTTTCTGGCCGATGATCTTAGAATCCTCGGGCACTCTCAGTTCGGCGACGTATCCGCCGAGATCAAAGAGTTCCTTGGGGCTGTCATGCTCGCCCCTTGCCGCCGGAATCAGCCGCCAGCCGACCAGCGCGACGAAGACGACGCCGGCGAGAGCGGTGACCGCGCCCACCGGCGTGAAGTCGAACATGGAGAAGGGCGCGCCCAGCGCTTCCGCCCGGTAGCTGGCGATGATGATGTTGGGGGGCGTGCCGATCAGCGTTGCCAGGCCACCCAGGATGGTGGCGAAGGAGAGCGGCATCAGGGTAAGGGCCGGGCTGCGGCCGGCCCTGGCCGCGGCTTGGATGTCGAGCGGCATCAGCAGGGCGAGCGCGCCCACATTGTTCATGACGGCGGAAAGTGCAGCTCCGACACCCGACATGATCGCGATATGGGACGAGACCGAGCGGGCCGGGTTGACGACAAATCGCGCAATCAGCTCGACGGCGCCTGAATTCACCAATCCTCTGCTGACAATCAACACCAGCGCTATAACGATGACAGCAGGGTGGCCGAAGCCCTCAAAGGCAGTTTGGGCGGGCACGACGCCCAGGATTACGGCGGTCACTAGTGCGCCGAAGGCCACCAAGTCGTAGCGCACCCTGCCCCAGATCAGCAGCACAAATATCAAGCCAAGCAGGCTGAATAGGGTGATTTGGTCTGCCGTCATGGGATGGGCCGGCTCGGACTAAGCGGATCGGGGCGTGAAGATCAGGGGAATAGCGGGTTTCGCAGCCTCGATCCAGCTTGTGCGCAACTGATTACGACCAAGCTGCCGAATTGCACAAATGCGAGGGATTGGAACTGCAGGCAAGGGTTCTTACGAGAACCGGCCGTGGCAGTGCTTGTATTTCTTGCCCGATCCGCAGGGACATGCGGCGTTACGGGGCACCTTGCCCCAGGTGCCGGGGTCGGTGGGATTGACCTCGGCGCCTTTTTCCCGGTTCCGCATCGGACGCTGCTTCAGTGCAACATCCCCTTCGCCGCTGTTTCCGCGCCCCGGGCGCGCCGGGTCGATCCAAGCGCCGTCGCCGTCGGCGTCGAATTCGTCCTCGCCGGTGAGCGGGTTGATGTGATGCCCCTCCATTTGGGGCAGCTCCGCCATCTCCAGCATCGGAGCCTGTTCCTGGGGCGAGACCTGGAGGTGCATCAATTTGCGGGTCACGTCCTCGCGCAGACTGGCGAGCAGCCCCTCGAACAACGTAAAGCTCTCGGTCTTGTACTCATTGAGCGGGTCGCGCTGCGCATAGCCTCTGAGACCCACGACCTGGCGCAGGTGCTCGAGTGTGACGAGGTGATCCCGCCAGAGCTGGTCGAGGGTCTGCAGCAGCACTGCTTTCTCGACTTGGCGCATGGTGTCGGGGCCGACATCGGCCGCCTTTCTGGCCGCGGACTGGTCGAGGGTCTGGGTCAACCGGTCCCGGATTTCCTCATCCGCGATCCCCTCTTCCGCCGCCCATTCGGATACCGGAAAATCGGTGGCGAAAACGTCCTGAACAGAACTCTGCAAGCCCGCCGCATCCCACTGTTCGGCATAGGCCTTTTCGGGGATATGAACGGCGACCAGTTCGTCGATCACCTGGTGGCGCATGTCGGTGATGGCTTCGCTCAGATCAGCGTCTTCCATCAGCTCCAGGCGCTGCTCGAAGATCACCTTGCGCTGATCGTTCATCACGTTGTCGTATTTCAGGATTTGCTTACGGGCATCGAAATTGCGCGCTTCGACCTTTTGCTGGGCCTTTTCCAGCGCCTTATTGATCCAGGGATGCACGATGGCCTCGTTCTCTTCGAGACCGAGCTTTTGCAGAACGCTGTCCATCCGGTCCGAGCCGAAGATGCGCATCAAATCGTCGTCGAGAGACAGATAGAATTTCGACTGTCCGGGATCGCCCTGGCGGCCGGAGCGGCCGCGAAGCTGGTTGTCGATGCGGCGGCTTTCGTGGCGCTCGGTGCCGATCACGTATAGGCCGCCCGCCTCCAGCGCTTGCTCCTTCTTTTTCGCCACATCGGCCAAGATCTTCCGGGTTTCCGCCTCGATCTGCTTATCGGTCGGCATCGAGCCTTTTTTTGATTTTTCCGCGATCCAATCTTCAACGCGCATGTCGGGATTGCCGCCGAGCTGAATGTCGGTTCCACGGCCCGCCATATTGGTGGCGATGGTGATGGCGCCGGGCCCGCCCGCCTGCGCGATTATGCCGGCCTCTTGCTCGTGGTAGCGGGCATTCAGCACTTGGAAGTTCTTGATCCCGCTCTTGCGCAACATCTTTGCCAGAATCTCGGATTTTTCGATCGACGTCGTGCCGACCAGCGCGGGCTGGCCCCGCTTTCGGCAGTCATTGATCAATTCGATGATCGCCGTGTATTTTTCGGTTTGCGTCCGATAGACCTCGTCGTCGGCGTCCCCCCGGATCATCGGCATGTTGGTGGGAATATCGAGGACGTCGAGGCCGTAGATGTCCATGAGTTCGTCGGCCTCGGTGAGCGCGGTCCCGGTCATGCCGGCGAGCTTGTCGTAAAGCCGGAAATAGTTCTGGAAGGTGATGGTGGCGAGCGTCTGGTTCTCGGGCTGAATGGAGACGTGTTCCTTGGCCTCGAGCGCCTGATGCAGGCCATCCGAATAGCGCCTTCCCTGCATCATGCGCCCCGTAAACTCGTCGATGATGATCACCTCGTCATTTTTGACGATGTAATCCTTGTCGCGCTGGAACAGCTTGTGCGCCCGCAGAGCCTGGTTGATGTGATGCACCACGGTGACGTTTTCGACGTCATATAGGGTCAAGCCCTTCAGCAGGTCTGCCTTTTCGAGGATCTGTTCGGCGTGATCATTGCCCTCCTCGGTCAGCGCGACGGTGCGCATCTTTTCGTCGATCTCGTAATCTTCCTCGACGAGTTTGGGGATGAATACGTCGACCGCGGTATAGAGGTCCGAGCGATCCTCGATCGGCCCGGAGATTATCAGCGGGGTCCGGGCCTCATCGATCAGGATTGAGTCCACCTCATCGACAATGGCGAATACGTGACCGCGCTGCACCATCTCCTCGGTGCTGAACTTCATATTGTCGCGGAGATAGTCGAAGCCAAACTCGTTGTTGGTGCCGTAGGTGACGTCGCAGGCATATTGCTCGTGCCGGTCTTCGTCATCGAGCTCATGCACGATGCAGCCCACGGTCAGGCCCAAGAATTCGTAAATCGCCCCCATCCATTCGGAATCGCGCTTGGCCAGGTAATCATTCACCGTGACCACGTGGACGGGCCGGCGGGTGAGCGCGTTTAGATAAACCGGCAGCGTCGCCACCAGCGTCTTGCCCTCGCCGGTCTTCATTTCCGCGACCTTGCCATCGTGCAGCACCATGCCGCCCATCAGCTGAACGTCGAAATGGCGCTGACCAAGGGTCCGCTTGGCCGCCTCGCGCACGGTGGCGAAGGCCGGAACCAGCAGATCGTCCATGGTGGCGCCTTGCTCGATCTGCTCGCGAAATTCCTGAGTGCGGGCCCGCAGCTGGTTGTCGCTCAGCTTCTCGAGCTCGTCTTCCAGCGCATTGATGGCTTCAATATTGGACGCGTAGGCCTTGAGCTTGCGCTCATTGGAAGACCCGAAGATCTTGCTCGCGATTTGTCCAAGGGCAACCATCCAGAGAACCTCTTATCCGTTTACTCTCGTAGCTCCGCCATGCCAGCCGGCGGCGGCCGATTGACCCGCCCACAGCGGTTATCGCGCACCTGCAAACTGGCGGCAATCGCCCCGTCTTCCCAATTTCTCGAAGAGTCGATATCGCGGCGGCGCCGGGCGTGCAAGTGAACGGCCATGCTTGCCCGGAGAGATAGGGGGGCGCCGAAACCTTGTCAACGCGAAGCGGAGTCCGCAAATCGCCGTGATTGGAGCCCATGCTCGCTGGCATTGGGCGTCCTCAAACGCTATTAAGGCGCCAACCGAAATTCGTTCCCCGGTCCCATGAGCTCCAGCCAGATCGCGGCGACGCCTGATGGCCGCAAATGCGAGGTGATACCAGTGGCGTATTGCAAGAGAATTGGCTTGGCGATCATGCTCTCGGCGCTGCTTGCCGGGCCGGCGACTGCCCAGAACAACAAGGTGGTGGCGCGGGTTGACGGTGTTGAGATCACCGAGGCGGATCTGGCCAACGCGCAGTCGGCGCTGGGGGCGGAAGTTGCGGGCATGCCCGCGGGAATCCGCCGGCGCCAGGCGATGGAGTTCCTGATCACCAATCAGCTTATGGCCGAGGCGGGCTCGAAGAAGAACCTGCAGGACGATCCGACCTTCGAGCAACGCATGAAAACCTATCGGCGCTTGGCGCTGAGCGAGCTGTTCTTCGAGAAAGACATCCGCGGCGCGGTGACCGAGGCCGAGGCGAAGAAGGTCTACGAACAGCGGGTCGCTGAGTTCCAGCCGCAATTGCAGGTGCGCGCCCGCCACATCCTGGTTGAAAAGGAAGAGGAGGCGCAGGACATCATCGAGCGCCTCGGCAAGGGCGAGGACTTCGCCAAGCTCGCCAAGGAGCACTCGAAGGACGCGGGCGCTGAAGCCGGCGGTGACCTCGGCTATTTCGGCAAGGGCGACATGGTGAAGCCGTTCGACGAAGCCGTCTTCGCCCTTGAGGTCAACAAGGTATCGCAACCTGTACAGACCCAGTTCGGCTGGCACGTCGTCGAGGTCATAGAGAAGGGCAATACCAAGCCCAACTCGTTCGAGGACGACCAGGGCCGGATCATGGCCGAACTGATTCAGCAGAAGATGGGGACGGTGGTCGGCGAGCTGCGGGCCAAGGCCAAGGTCGAGATCACCGATCCGGAATTGAAGAAGACCATGGAATCGCCGGCACCCCGCGGCAGTTTCGGGCAATAGACGCGCGACCCCAATTTCTCGCGCCACCACGCCCGTGTCCAAATCCCCCTTTGCCCCCAAAAACCTTGCGGTCTTACCCGGCGTGCCGGGCGTGCGCCTGGCTGCCTGCGAGGCGGGCATCCGCTATGCGGGGCGCAAGGACTTGATGCTGGCGCTGTTCGATCCCGGCACCAGCGTGGCGGGTGTGCTCACCCGATCGAAGACCGCCTCAGCCGCGGTGGATTGGTGCCGTGACAAGCTCAAGTCGGGAACGGCGCGTGCCCTGGTCGTGAATGCCGGCAACGCCAATGCCTTTACCGGCATTGCCGGAGAGCAAGCGGTCGAGGAGACCGCGCGGGCGGCAGCGCAAGCCACTGGGTGCGGTTCGGACCAGGTCATGATTGCCTCCACCGGTGTGATCGGCGAACCGCTCGACCCCGCCAGCTTCACCGGGCGTCTGGGTGAGCTTGCGGACGTGGTCAGTCCCGATGCTTGGGAGGACGCGGCCCGCGCCATCATGACGACCGACACCTTCCCGAAGCTCGCCAGCAGGCGGGTGAAACTGGGCCAAGAAGAGGTCGTATTGAATGGCATCGCCAAGGGCGCGGGCATGATTGCGCCGGACATGGCAACCATGCTGGCGTTCGTCTTTACCGATGCGCCGATCGCCGCCCCGCTCGCCCAGCAACTCTGCGTGGCTGCGGTAGAAGACACCTTTAACGCCATAACCGTGGACAGCGACACCTCCACCAGCGACACGGTTTTGCTGTTCGCGACCGGGGCAGCTGCTTCGAGGGGCGTTGCGGCGCTCTCCGATCCGGCGGACGAACGGATCGATCAATTCGCCTCGGCGCTTGAAGACCTGATGCGCGATCTGGCGCATCAAATCGTGAAGGACGGCGAGGGCGCCAGTAAATTCATCTCCGTCACCGTTGAGGGCGCCGAAAGCAAGCAAGCGGCCCGCAGAACCGCCTTCGCAATCGCCAACTCGCCCCTGGTCAAGACCGCATTTGCCGGCGAGGACCCGAATTGGGGGCGCATCGTGATGGCCGTCGGCAAGTCGGGCGAAGCAGCAAGCCGGGACCGGCTGGCGATCTGGTTCGGAGATATTCAGGTCGCGCGCGACGGTGAGGCCGATTCCGCCTACCGCGAGGAACAGGGCGCGGAATACATGAAAAACCTGGAGCTTGCGGTGCGCGTGGATGTGGGCGTGGGCTCGGCCTCTGCCACGGTTTGGACCTGCGATCTGACCGCTGGCTATATCGCCATCAACGCCGATTACCGAAGCTGAAGCCCCTCGCCCGGATGCAAGCCGACAGCCCAGACCACAATGTCGTCCTCGTCGTAGCGTGTGCGCTGATCGACGAAGACGGGCGCGTGCTTCTCGCCAAGCGCCCGCAGGGGCGGAGCTTCGCGGGCCTTTGGGAGTTTCCGGGCGGAAAGGTCGAGCCCGGCGAGCGGCCCGAGGACGCGATCATCCGCGAACTGCAGGAGGAACTCGGTATCGACATATCGGCAAGCTGCCTGGCGCCGCTCTGCTTCGCCAGCCACAGCTATGAGACGTTTCACCTGCTGATGCCGCTCTTTGTCTGCCGGACGTGGGAGGGCGAAATCAGTCCCCAGGACGGCCAGGAGCTTGCCTGGGTCCGGCCGCTCCGCATGGCCGATTACGAGATGCCGCCGGCCGACATTCCGCTGCGCGCCATGCTCCGCGATTTCTTGTGAGTCTCCACAACGGCAGGCTGTGCCGGACGGCGCGCGCAGCGTTCTCTCAAGTTCAAAAATTAGAATCCGAAAATTGGGGTGCAGCGCAGCCTAGCTCGACGCTGCCGCCAAGACGCGATGGCGGCCGCAGCCGCCCGCGCCTTCAATATCGCCAAGCTACTCCTTGGCGACGATGCCAGCCTTGGTCGAGCTGCGCGCCGCGCCGGCGATCAGCCGAAGACCGGATTGCAGCAGTGGATTGTCGGCGCGCCTCAAATACAGGCTCGCACTTGCCCCACCGCAATTCGAGCATTTTGCCCGAACCCGAGTCTCCTTCATGGCGTAGCAGATGAGCTTAACCAACCAGCTTTGCCCCCGCATTTCGACAAGGCTGGAGTGGCTGCAACCATCGCACCTCAGAAGTGCGGTACGATATGACCAAAAGATCTGTGACATTGCGTTTCCCTCAGGTCCATCGGCCTTATCCCCGGCCGATTTGTGGATCCCTGCCACTGCAAGTCTGCAATTTAGAGAGGCTAAGGGGTGATTCTTTGACACAATGAGGCCACAACGCAGATATTTGCCGAGCGTTGCATTTATGACACAGCAGGTTGGCGGCCATCGGGCGCTAACTTACTGTTTTCATGGCTAAAACCATGAATTTGGCTTGCGGCCCAACGGCTATTGAGCCAAGTCAAAATCAAGCTCGCCCATCAGGCTACGATGGTCCGGCCACCATATGTCGCGAGACTTTGGGCCAAGGCAATTCGCAGATGGTTGGTGGGCGGGCGCCTTTATTGGTCAAATTTATTGGGGACGCGAGATGCGAGGCATTTGGATTTTGGCTGTGGCGATGGTGGTCACCGGATTAGGAAACGCTGCGGCGAGGGAATATGGCGACCCCGTGCGCGGGCTGACCTTTGCGAAGAAAACTTGTGCCGAATGCCACGCTGTGAGGGCGGAAGATTTGCTGTCGCCGGTGTCCGAAGCGACCACCTTCGAGGAGGTCGCCAATACGCCGGGAATGACCCGCATCGCGCTGACCGCGTTTCTCCAAACGCCGCATGCGACCATGCCCAACCTGGTGATCGAACCCCAGGACATGGACGATGTGATCGCCTATATCCTGACCCTCAAGCCCGAGTAAGTGCGCTGGGCTCGCACCCAATGTCTGGCCTATTGGCGCGACTTCTCCAGTGACGAAAAAACTGGGTGTGCCTTGCTGCAGGAGACGGTGATGTACAGCAACATACTGATTCCCACAGATGGCTCCGAATTATCGGAGAAGGCGGTTCATCAGGGCGTGGCGCTGGCGAAAGCATTCGGCGCGAAACTTACCTTTGTTACGGTCCGGGAGCCGTTTCACACCATGCCGGGCGATCCGCAGATGGTCGTGGACATGCCGGCGGAATACAAAAAATACGTCCACGAATACCTCACCGCCGACGCCGTTTCGCGCCTGACGGCCGCCCAAGCCATCGCCAAGAAAAGCGGCATCTCCTGCCAGACCGTCGATGTCGAGCACGACCACGTCTATCAGGGCATCCTGGATGCCGCCGCCGAGACGGACTGCGACCTTATCGTGATGGCGTCGCATGGCCGCAGCGGTCTTTCGGGCATCGTGCTGGGGAGCGAGACGCTCAAGGTGCTGACCCACAGCAAGTTGCCGGTGTTAGTCTACCGTTGAGGTCTGTGCAGCCTGGTTTCCGCTGGGCACGGCTCGCATCAACGGTCCGCCCGGGAGTCCTCGCCATAGAGGCGCCGCAGCTCGTTCTTCAGAACCTTGTTCACCGCGCTTTTCGGTAGTTCCTCGAGGAACACGTAGCGCCGCGGGATCTTGTAGCCGCCGATCTTGCCGCGGCAATGCTCGATCAGTTCGTCGCCGGTGAGTGCTTCGCCGGGCACCGGCACCACCGCGGCGAGCAGCGCCTCGCCATAGACCTCGTCGGGCACGCCCACAACCGCGCATTCCTGCACCTTGGGGTTCTGATAGAGCGCCGCCTCAACCTCGGACGAATAGACGTTCTCACCCCCGGTTATGATCATGTCCTTCTTGCGGTCGAGCAGGTAGAGGCGGCCCTGCCCGTCCATCTGGCCGATATCGCCGGTACGAAGCCATGAATCGCGGAAGGCTTCCGCGGTTGCCTCGGGACGTTTCCAATAGCCTTTGGACACGTTGGGACCACGCACCACCACCTCTCCCGCCTCGCCCGTTTTCACTTCTTGGCCGTCCTCATCAAGCAGCTTCATATCGACGCCAACCAAAGGCCGCCCGACGCTTCGAAGCAGCTTATCGTCTCGAGCAGCGATCGCGCGCGCATGCTCGGCCATGGGATGGATGGTGAGCAGGGGCGAAGTCTCGGTCAGCCCGTAGGATCCTAGGAACTCCACGCCATCGAACCGTTCGACAGCCTTGCGGATCCAGGTCGCGTCCAATGGCGCGGAGCCGTACATCACCTGGCGCAGGCTGGAGACGTCATAATTGTCGAGCTTCGGGTCCTGCAGCAACACGATGATCATGGAGGGCGTCAGCAGGCAGGTGGTGACGCCGAACACTTGGATCGCCCGGAACACGGCGTCGCTGCTGAATTTGGGGAGAAAGTGGTGCGCCGCGCCCACCAGCGTGGAGGGATTGGCGAGCAAGTCGGCGGAATGGAACATCGGGGCAACGTGGAGGTAGACGTCGTCCGCGCGGGGCGCGGTCATAAGCCCGATCTGCATGGCGTTGGCGAGGATGTTCCGGTGGCTGAGCGGCACCCCCTTCGACTTGCCCGTGGTGCCGCCGGTATAGAGCAGCAAGGCCTCGTCATCTTCTTTGGCGCCCGCGTAGAGGGATACGGGCTCGGCCAGGGCGAGCATCGCATCGTAATGCGGCCGGCCATCGCCTCCCGGCCCGCCCAGCATCAGAACGTTCCCGGTCTTACCGGCCAACTCCGGTGAATCAAGGAGTCCAGCAAAGTCCTGATCCACGACTAGGAGCCGGCAATCTGCGTTTTCCAGGATGTATGCGATTTCGGGGGGCGCCAGCCGGAAATTGATGGGCACGGGGACGGCGCCGATCCAATAGCCCGCATGCATGATTTCGGCGTTGCGATAGCTGTTGCGGGAGACGATCGCGTATCTCGTGCCCCGTGCCACCCCGAGCGATTGCAGTACGCCCGCTGCCCGGGCGACACGCTCGCCGAATTCTGTCCAGGTGAAGTTTCCTTCAGCGTCTACGACCGCGGTCTGAGAACCAAACAGCCGCAGCGTGCGGTCCAGCATGGATGAGAGCGTGAGCACGGTCCCTCTCTACCGCTGTCCTGCCAAACCGCGAATCGAACTGATTTGCCGCAAACGTAGGCGTGCTTGCCTATCTCCTCTCCCAACCCTTCTTGACGCCCGCGAGAAGCGCTGGAGCGGCCTCGGCGACAGGCACGATCTCCATGATGTCATTGTGGAACAGCGGCCAGAATTGCGCACATATCCCGATCACTTCCGCCTTGGAATCCGCCTCCAGCAACACGAATCCCTCGGTATTGTTGATCCAGCCGGTGAACTTCACCGGGCTGTCGTCATCCACGAGCTTGGTAGCGTCCGTAAGATTATCGGTCCAGGCCGCGATTTCCTTTTTGCGATCGGTCGGCCAGGCTGAGGGCATGCAGGTGAAGTGGTTGATGTACATCGGCACGGGTGTGTCCTCCAATTGGTGGGCAGCGTTGATCGAGGGTGGTGGTGATTCCCCATCGGATCGGACGCAGCGTCCGACCGCCCTTTTCCGAGACTAGAGGATCAGGTTAGTCCCGGAGCTTCATTAGGACAATGAGGGCGCAAGCTCTGCGGTGGCCACAGATTGACCTGTGCAGCTCTTGAATATTGGTGGGACCGGACGGTGCCCCACTATTCGTTCGGTGCGACGGGATGAACTTGAAGCCGAGCGCGATGCTTGCCCAGACCTAACGGCGGATGTTGCGCAGTTTCAGTGCGTAAATGGCGGCCAAGATGTTCAGCGCGATCAATACGAAGATCGGCCAAGCCACACCCTGATAACTCGCCAAGGCCCCTAGGACAGCGCCGAACACAATGGCAACCAAGCCAATAGTGACATTGGCGACGGCGATGCAATAGGGCCGCTCTTCATCGGCGGCCATGCCTATGAGGTAGAGGTTGCGGCCATTCTTGGTTCCCTGTGTCCCCAAGCTGATCAGGACAAATACGATCGCGTAAAGAAGAATGCCCTGGGATACCAGTTTCAATTCGATCGCTATGGCAAGCAGCCCCCCAAGGCAGGCCGTGCCGGCGGCTAGAACCAGGATCCTGCGGGCCGAACCCTTACCGATGCGCGGCCACAAGAGGCCGCCAACCACCAACCCGATACTCGATGCGATAACGAACGCGTTGAGGCCGCTGACGCTGTTGCCGTGGAATGTCGCGGCATGAATGGAATAGAACGGCATGGCGAGTTCTATGGACAAGAACAGGGTCCGGGCGACCAGAAAACGATCGAACCATGGAAGCGCGAACGCGATCCGGAAACTCTCCGTTAGCTCCGCAAGATGCCGGCTTTTGCTTTCCCGTGCGCCGGCACTTCCGCTTTGCTGATGCGCGGGCGGTTCGCGGACCGCCAGAATCAGCAGGGCCGCCACCACGAACAGGCCGATGCCAAGCCAAATCAGCTCTTGGTGCGCGGCCGTGGACGTTCCGGGTTGAAGAATGAGTTCCGAGCCAAGCGCGGCAATTACGGCGAAGATGCCGGCGAGGCTCGATTGGGTGAAGAGCAACCGGCTGCGGCGCTCGCTGGGTAAGACCCGCCCGATCAGGTTCTGGAATGCCAGCGACCCCAACCCGTTGGCGGCTCCGATCGCGAGCGCGGCAAATAGAAAGATCGGGACAAGCCAGACGGCGCGTACGACATCGACGGTGAGGCTGATAAGGGCGAGCGCCGATGCGATTGCCAAGCCCGCGAGCACCATGAATTTCTTATTGGTTCGCGCGGCGCCGATAATGGGCGCGACGACAATCTGAACGGCGATTTTTGCAATGGTGTAGAGCGGCACCAGCAGTCCCGCAAAGAATACAGGCGCGCCAACCGACGTGTAGAGGAACGGCAGGACCAGCTTGACGCTGGTCAATTCGTTCGCGGCGTTATTGGAAACGCCCTGTCCTAACAGGACACCATAATTCCGTCGCGACGATTGGCGTTCTGTCATCTATCGCGCCTGTGCAGCGAGCCAGCCTAGCGCCGAGCCGATACTTATTTTGAAAACCAGCCGGGATTCGGCGTTGCGATGAAGCCAGACAAATAGTGCGCTAACGACTAACGCGATAGATTGAATTTGTAACCCAGCCCGATGCCGCCCGAGAATTGGTCTGGCGTCTCGATGACCGGACTGTCCTCGGCGTCGCCCAACAACCTGCCATAACGCACGCCGGTTCTCAGCAGCCAGCGCTCTGTCAGGTAGATATTGGCGTCGATCTGCCCGTAGACGTCCTTGATGCCGCTGCTGGCATCAAATACGGGGAGGCCGATTCCAGCCGCGAAAGATCGGGCCGACTGGGTTGGCGAGACGCCAAAATAGGAGTCCATATAGCTGTCGCTGGCAAACGTCGTACCGATCCGCGTGACTACTTTGAGATTGGGCGAGAAATCCCTTTCGACGCCGGCGGCGAAGCGGAGCTGATAGCCGGTGTCGTCGCCGGTCACCTGTTGAATATAAGCGCCGTCCACCAAGAAAGGTCCGAAGTCGTAGCCGACAAAGCCGCCCAGCGTGACGCCGCCATCGACGTCGCCGAGCCCCCGCAAGCGGCGGGCGTCATCCTGGTCGCGGCCGAAATTGTAGCCCGCCAGCGGTCCAAATTGCAGGCCGCCCCACTCGACCGCCGTGAAACGGATATCGTCAATATTGCGGAATTTGACGCGGCGGCGGATCATCGAAAACGTGCTGTTGCCATCGCCGCCCGAGAATTTCGGAATGATGATGGGAAATCCGATCACGCGGAAATCGTCGGAGCCCTCATATTTCGGTCTAACACCAACCGTGCCGCCCACGATTATGCTCTTGCTGCTTGCGTTTGGGTCCTGATTGACGGGTTGGGCGTAGGCCAGAGGCGCCGCAAAGCCAATAAGGGCCAGACTCAGGAAAAGGCTCACGCAAAAGCGTCGCATTCGGTGTCCCCGTCGTTTCCCAATTACGCCAATTATTGACTGGCATTACGCAATTGTCTGACGCGCCGGATCACCCTGCCCAATGGCTCAACCGTCGGCCCGCCGCGATCGACCAGAAGATCGAAGTCGCAACCAGACTCAATCAAGCCTCAAAACCACGGGCGAATGAAAGCAAATTGGACCGTAATGAGCGAAATCGGATCGCCAGTGTGACGAATTTGCACCAGATTGGGGGCCCTGCACAAAGCCGCGCCAGTCCCGTTACTTCTTCGGTCCCCCGGCGGGCTCGCCGGCCGAGCGTTCCTCGACGCCCAACGCGTCGGCCAGGCGGGTCTTGGCGGAGCCGGGCCGAAGCGGTTTGGGTTGGCTGGGGTCTGGCGCCCAGCCGGTGAGATAGATGATCTCGAAGCTGGCCGTGACGCGGCCCTCGTCGATTGCGAAGCGCTCGCGGTAGATCTCGACTGCGCGGTCCAGGGTCGCCCGCCGAAGCGGCTTCCTGGCCCGCGCATGGAGCACGTTGGTAGCGCCCATGGCGCGGATTTCGCGCATCAGGGCGAGCGGCGAGGCATAGCTGACCTGGATTAGATCGGAGTCGCTCACGGGCATGGCGAAACCCGCCCGCTGCAGAAGCGATCCGTAATCCCGGACGTCGGCGGACGGGGCGACCCGCGGGCTGGCGCCGCCTTCGAGCTCGGCCTCTGCTTCCATAAAAGCTTGGCGCAGCTCTACCAAAGTCTCGCCGCCGAGCAGGGCGGCCACAAACAGGCCGTCAGGCTTGAGAGCACGGCGCATCTGGATAAGTGCGCCTGGCAGATCGTTCACCAGGTGGAGCGCCAGCCCGGAGACGACCAGATCGGCGCATTGGGCAGCGAAGGGGAGTCGCTCTTCATCGCAAACCAGCCGGGGCGGATCGTTCCGCGTCACCATGGCCAAACAGGAATCGGTGGCAATCACGCGGCCAATTGAGGGAAGTTCCCGGAGGGCGTCACCCAGCACGCCATGATGGGCGCCAATATTCAGAACCACCGGAAACTCGCGCAGCACAGCATCGAGCCGGGCCACGATGTCTTCCGCGGCTCTCTTCAACAGAAAGTCATGATCATCGACGGCCGCCGCTGCGCGCGATCGGCGCTGATTCAGCAGTTTGCGGTCGAACAGGTCGTTGTCGGGGCTCATCGGCTCTGCTTGAATAAGTCGCCGGGCGGCTCATGCTGAAATTGGCTTCGCGCCTGAGCCTATCACAGCCGCTGCGTCAGGCGTCGGGGCAGGATTTGGAAGACACGATTCAACACCAGGAAGCGCTTGCTGCCCGGCCTCCGCCGATGGCGAGGCGCGCCTGGCGGTCCAGGCTGGTGGAAATGTTGTTGCCGCCACTCTGTCTCGCCTGCCGCTCGCCGGTTGAGGGCCAGGGCGGGCTCTGCGGGCGCTGCTGGTGGGCAATCGATTTCATCGAGCCACCGCTTTGCGACCGGCTCGGAATTCCGCTGCCCTATTCGGTGGGCGAGCGCATTGTCTCAGCGGCCGCGCTAGCCGATCCGCCGAGCTACGACCGGGCGAGGGCGGTGGCGCGCTTTGGCGATGTGATGCGCCAGCTAATCCATGATCTCAAATTCCGCGACCGGCATGAGGGGCTGAAGCTGTTTGCGAGCTGGCTCGCCCATGCGGGCCGCGAGCTGTTGGCCGACGCGGAGGTCTTGGTTCCGGTCCCGCTGCACGTCTCACGGCTTTGGGCGCGGCGCTTCAACCAGGCGGCGCTGCTCGGCCGCACGCTTAACGTTCGGACCGGCATAGGTTTCGAGCCGCGCGCCCTGGTGCGACGGAGACGAACCCCCAGCCAGGTGGGCCTGACCCTCGACCAGCGCCGGCGCAACGTAGCGGGCGCCTTCGTGCTCTCGAAGCGGGGCGAAGCTGGCATTCGCGGCCGGTCTGTCCTGCTGATAGACGATGTGATCACCACAGGCGCGACCGCGAATGCCTGTGCCAGTGCGCTGAAGCAGGCGGGAGCCGAACGCGTCGACGTCTTGGCGCTGGGCCGCGTCGTGGACCCGCTGGAGCCCCGCCTCTAACCTCCCCGTCAATCGCTTTGCCGGCTTGGCATTTGCGGCTTCGTACTCCATTGATATTAGGCGGGCGGGTCCGCGCAAAGCCGAAGGACCGGAAGCGGATGCAGGATGTCACCATCTACACGCGGATTCTCTGCGGCTACTGCAGCGCGGCCAAGCGGCTGTTGAAGGAGAAGGGCGCCAAATTCGAGGAAATCAACGCGACCATGAGCCGGAAGCTGCGGGACGAAATGCAGGAGCGCGCCGGTGGGCGGCACACGTTTCCGCAGATATTTATCGGCGGACGCCATATCGGCGGCTGCAACGAGCTTTACGAGCTCGACCGGCAGGGTAAGCTCGACCCCATGCTCCATGGCGAGGCTGTGAGCTAGGCCCGCCCGCGAGGATCCGATGACGGCCAACGACCAATTTCGTGTCGCGCTGGTTCAGCTTCGCTCCGGCCGCGACGTTGAGCCCAATCTCGACGCGGCAGAGGCCCTGATACGGCAAGCCGAGGCGGGTGGCGCGAAACTGGTGCTGACGCCCGAAAACACCGCGCTGATGGAGCTGGACCGAAAGCGGATCCTGCAAGAGACTCAGCAGGAAGAGGGCAATCCGGTGGTTGCGCGCTTTTCGGCACTCGCCGCTGAGCTGAAGCTCTGGCTCCATATCGGCTCGACCGGCATCAAGCTCTCTGAAAAGAAGATCGCCAACCGGTCTTTCCTGATCGATCCCGAGGGCGCCGTGGTGGTCCGCTACGACAAGATCCATATGTTCGACGTCGACCTACCGGGCGGCGAGAGCTACCGCGAATCGGCGCATATCGAGGCTGGCGGCGAAGCGGTGCTCGCCGACCTTCCCTGGGGCCGGCTCGGTCTCACGATTTGCTACGATCTGCGTTTCCCCGCGCTCTACCGCGCGCTGGCTCAGGCGGGCGCCGACTTCATCGCGGTACCGTCAGCTTTCACCAAGCAGACCGGCGAGGCCCATTGGCGGGTGCTGCTGCGCGCGCGAGCGATCGAGACCGGCTGTTTCATGTTTGCCGCGGCCCAAGGCGGCGCACATGAGACCGGCCGCGACACATATGGCCACTCCATGGTGGTCTCGCCCTGGGGCGAGGTGATCGCGGAGGCTGGCATTGACCCCGGCGTGATTTTTGCTGATGTTGAGCCTGCGCAGATCGCTGCCGCGCGGGCCCGAATTCCATCGCTGGAACACGACCGGGCATTCGAAATGGCCCCGGAAACAAGCGCGCAACCGAATATGAAAGCAGCATCGTGATCAGATACGCGCTCACATGCGAGAACGGCCATGGTTTCGAAGGTTGGTTCGCCAACGGCGCGGCCTGGGAGTCTCAAGTGGCTGAAGGGCGGCTTGAATGCCCCGCCTGCGGATCGGTTCGCGTGGAAAAGGCGCCGATGGCTCCCAACCTTGCCAAGGGTGAAGGCAAGAGCGATGGAGCAGTGGAGGGAAACAAGGCCTCCGAAACGGTCCGTGAAATCGTTCGCCAGGTCCGCAGCCATGTCGAGAACACCGCGGAATATGTCGGCGACCGCTTTCCGGAAGAGGCCCGCAAGATCCACTACGAAGAGCACGAAAAGCGGGGCATCTACGGAGAAGCGAGCGCTGAGGAGGCTAATGAGCTGCGCGAGGAAGGCGTCGATGTCTATCCGCTTCCCAACCTGCCCGAAGATCAGAACTAACCGCCGCGGTTTGATGTAGCAGCCTCACGCCCGCCGGCTGGCAGCCGCCAAATAATTCACGTCCAGATCGCCAGAGAGCCGCCACTCATCGGCGAGTGGCGAGTAAACCATGCCGGTGGTGTCGTCGGCCGCGAGGCCCGAGCGCTCAAGCGCCGAGGCGAGCTCGTTTGGCGTAACGAAACGATCCCATTGATGGGTGCCGATCGGGAGCCAGCGCAACACATATTCGGCGCCCACGATCGCCAGTGCGTAGGATTTCAAGGTGCGGTTGATGGTCGAGAGGATCATCAGGCCGCTTGGTTTCAAAAGACCGGCGCAGGTGCCGAGAAAGGCCGGCACATCCGGCACGTGCTCGACCACCTCCATCACCAGGACCGCATCGAAGCGATCCGGCTCCCCGGCCAGATCTTCGACGCGGGCCGCCCGGTATCGGACTTCCAAGTTTTGAGCTCCAGCGTGACTCTGCGCGGCGGCGATGGTGGCTTGAGCGGGATCGAGACCGGTGACCTGGGCGCCAAGCCGCGCCAACGGCTCGCAAAGCAGTCCCCCGCCGCAGCCCACATCCAGGACCGACAGGCCCTTGAGGCTATCGAGCGCCTTTGAGTCGCGCCCGAAATGCGTGCATAGCCTGCCCTTGATATAGCTGAGCCGGGTCGGGTTGAGCTGGTGGAGGGGCTTGAATTTGCCGTCGGGGTCCCACCATTCATGGGCGAGCGCGGAGAACCGCTCGATCTCGCTTTGATCGAGCGTCGAAGTCTCATGGACCCGGCGCTGATTGCTCATGGAGCCCATTGGCCGTGCCCCATCAAGGACTGTCAAGGCTGGCCATTGGCCGCAGTTGCTCACCAAGGGCCGTAGGTCTATGAATGCGGCGCGATCCAGACGGATTGTCGGCGCTCTCCCTGCCGGCGGAATCCCGAAATTGGCGCGCAGAAACGCGGTCCCGAAGTGCGGTGCAGGATCTTGAGATGCCTCTCCTGGTGATGAAATTCGGCGGCACCTCTGTGGCCGACCTCGGCAAGATCCGCGCGGCAGCGGCCCATGTGAAGCGCGAGGTCGATGCCGGCAATCAATGTGCAGTTGTGGTTTCCGCCATGGCGGGGCACACGAACCAATTGGTCGACTGGACCGAGCAGGCCGGCACATCGCACGATGCGCGCGAGTACGATGCGGTGGTCTCTTCGGGCGAGCAAGTGACCGCGGGCCTATTGGCGATTACGCTGCAAGCCATGGACGTGCCGGCCCGGTCTTGGCAGGGCTGGCAGATACCAATTAAGACCAACGAGGCTCACGGCGCTGCTCGTATCGCCGAGATACTGTCCGACGATATGAAGGCGGGCCTCGGCCGCGAGGAAGTGGCGGTGGTAGCCGGATTTCAGGGCTTAGGCCCCGATAACCGCGTCACCACGCTGGGCCGTGGCGGCTCGGATACCACGGCAGTGGCGCTTGCCGCTGCTCTCGGTGCCGACCGCTGCGACATCTATACGGACGTGGACGGCATCTATACCGCCGACCCGCGAATGGTGCCCCGCGCGCACCGGCTTGACAAAATCTCTTACGAAGAGATGTTGGAGATGGCTTCGCTGGGCGCAAAAGTGCTGCAGACGCGCTCGGTCGAGCTGGCCATGCGGCACAGTGTTAGGTTGCAGGTGAGATCGGCGTTTGAGCACCCTGATGCATGCTCTCCGGCCCATAACGGCCCCTGGGATGGACCGGGCACCCTGGTGTGCGATGAGGAAGAAATCGTGGAACAGAGCGTTGTAAGCGGAATTGCCTACGCCAAGGACGAAGCCAAGGTCACCTTGCTCAAGGTCGCGGACAAGCCAGGCGTGGCCGCCGGGGTCTTCGGTCCGCTCGCCGAGGCCAATATCAATGTGGACATGATCGTTCAGAATGTCTCCGACGATGGCCGTTACACAGACCTGACATTTACGGTTCAGGATTCCGACCTGGACCGGGCGATGGCCGTGCTGGAGAAGGCCAAGAATAACATCAACTACATGGAAGCGCGCGGCTCCACCGATATCGCCAAGGTCTCGGTGATTGGCGTCGGAATGCGCAGCCATGCGGGCGTTGCCGCTCAGATGTTCGGCGCGCTTGCCGAAAAGGGCATCAATATCGAGGCCATATCGACCTCGGAGATCAAGATCAGCATTCTGATCGATGCGGCCTATACCGAGCTTGCGGTGCGAACGCTGCACTCGCTGTATGGCTTGGACGGAAAGTAGCCCGCAGGGATAGACGTCGCGCTGAGAAACGCGCTGCACCCCGCGAAATTGCGCCGGAGGTGAGAGACAGCTGTTGGTATCCACCGCCCCACTTGGAGCTCCACGCGTATTGCTGCGCCGCCTGCGCGAAGTCATGGCGGAGCCGCAAAGCGCGCAGGCGCGGCTTGACAAAGTCGTGGTGCAGATCGCGGCCAATATGGTGGCCGAGGTGTGCTCCATCTATGTCGGCCGGCGGGACGGGTCGCTCGAGCTCTATGCGACCGAAGGGCTGAACCGGGACGCCGTTCACAAGACGCATCTGAAGCGGGGTGAGGGCCTGGTGGGGCTGATCGCGGAGCAGGCCGAGCCGCTCAATCTGACCGAAGCTCAGGCCCATCCAGCCTTTTCCTACCGGCCCGAGACCGGCGAGGAAGTCTACCATTCCTTCTTGGGCGTCCCGATCCTGAGGGGCGGCCGGACGCTGGGCGTGCTCACGGTGCAGAACCAGACCCAGCGCCATTACGCCGAGGAGGAGGTCGAGGCGCTGCAGACTACCGCGATGGTGCTTGCCGAGCTGTTCTCGGCGGCTGAGTTTCAATCCGCCAATGGGAGCGTCGACGCCGCGATCCGCGAGGAGATGCGCCGTTTCGATGGCATCGTGCTGTCGGAAGGTGTCGCGATGGGCCACGTGGTGCTGCATGAGCCCCGGGTCGTGGTGACCAGGCTGATTGCCGAGAACGAGGCGCTGGAACGCAACCGTCTGGAGGGAGCGATCGACAAGCTGCGGGTCACCATCGACGAGATGTTGGCGCGGGGCGATATGGAGACCGCCGGCGAGCACCGTGACGTGCTCGAGGCTTACCGTATGTTTGCCCATGACCAGGGCTGGACCAGGCGGCTGCTGGAGGCGGTTTCGACGGGTCTGACCGCCGAAGCCGCGGTTGAGCGCGTGCAAAACGATATGCGGGCGCGGATGCTACGCCGCATCGACCCGTTCTGGCGCGAGCGGCTGCACGACCTCGACGATCTCGCGAACCGGCTGCTGCGGGTCCTGGCCGGCCGCGACGTGACGGCGGCGGCGGAAGAATTGCCCGACGATACGATCCTGGTGGCCCGCAATATGGGTGCCGCAGAGCTGTTGGATTACGACCGAAGCCGGTTGCGGGGCCTGGTTCTGGAGGAAAGCGGTTATGCCAGCCACGTGGCGATCGTGGCCCGGGCGCTCGAAATCGCCGCGGTGGGCCAGGCCGAGAACATTCTGGAATGGGTGGAGACGGGCGACTCGATCGTGGTCGATGCCGAGGCGGCCGATGTGCATCTGCGCCCCAAGCCAGACGTCATCAAGGCCTATGGCGAAAAGCTGCATTTCCGCGCCAGGCGGCAGGCCCAATACGCCAAGCTTCGCGACCGGCCCGCTGTCAGCAAGGACGGACAGGCGGTCGAGCTGCATGTCAATGCGGGACTTCTGGTGGACCTGCCGCATTTGGCGGAGTCCGGCGCCGACGGTATCGGGCTGTTCCGGACTGAACTGCAGTTCATGATTTCCTCGACGTTTCCGCGGCTGCAGCGGCAAATGAAGACCTACCAGGCGATCCTGGAGGCAGCGGGCGACAAGCCGGTGGTGTTCCGAACGCTGGATATTGGCGGCGACAAGGTGCTGCCCTATCTGCGCCACACCCAGGAGGAAAACCCGGCGCTCGGCTGGCGTGCGATACGCATTGCGCTCGACCGGCCGGGACTGTTGCGCACCCAGGTGCGTGCCCTGATGCGTGCCGCGGGTGGCCGCGAACTGCGCCTGATGCTGCCAATGATCTCGCAGGTTTCCGAGTATCAGGCGGCCCGCGACATTATCGAGCGCGAGCGCGCGCATCTGCGGCGCCACGGCCACGAGGAACCCGCCCGCATCCTCGTTGGCGCGATGATCGAAGTGCCGGCGTTGCTCTGGCAGTTGGACAAGCTGCTGCCGCTGGTCGACTTCGCATCGGTGGGCAGCAATGACCTGCTTCAGTTCCTGTTCGCTGCCGACCGCGCCAATATGCGGGTCGCGGATCGTTTCGATTCGTTGTCCCCCGCAGTATTGCGGCCACTCCAAACCATTGTGAGCGAGGCCGAAAAGCATAATATGCCCCTTACGCTCTGCGGTGAGATGGCAGGCCGGCCACTCGAGGCGATGGCGCTGCTGGGGCTGGGCTTTCGCTCGATCTCTATGGCCCCTGCGGCGATCGGACCGGTTAAGGCGATGATCCTGTCGCTGGATATCGGGGAGCTAAGGCAGCGTATCGGCGAGTTGCTTGAGGCAAACTCGACCGCCATTCGCGAGGAGTTGACCCAGTTCGCCGATGACACGCGCGTCCAAATCTGAGCAGCAGCCCGCCCCGGCCGGTGGCCGCAGGCCCGCGCGCGGCCATACGGATGAGCGCGTTGCCGCGATCTTCCAGGACATGCGGAAGGTAGCTGGCCTGACGCCTGGGCAGCTGGCGAAACAGCTTAATACGCGGCTGGGCACCATTGCCGCGCTGGAAAAGGGCGCCATCGGAGCGCTCCCCGAATGGCCCGAGACCAGCCGTATCATCAAGGCCTATGCGAATCTGGTTCAAATCGATGCCGGTCCGTTATTGCGCCACGTTGCACTGGAATTGGCGCCCTCACCGGTGGAAGCCAAGGCGGGTGTGGCGAAAGCCGCACCGGCGAAGGCCGAGGCTGCCAGCGGCACGCCCAAGAAGCGGCGCCGCAGGCCGCGGATGCTGGTCTGGCTTGCGGTTCTGCTCGTTATGGTGGGGGGACTTGGGGCCGCGGGCATATACGCGGCTCGAAATCCCCAATTCGTGAAGTCTGCCCTTCAAAGCTTGCCCGAGCCGGTTGCGCGTGCTGCACGGTCGGTCCGGGCCCTGTTCGACCAGATCGAGGTCGGTGGCGCGGCGGTTGACCCGCGCGATAGCAGGCCCGATAAGCTGCCGGGAGAGGCCATAACCGTACCGCCGCCCCGATAAGCTCAAGCAGATCTATGTCAGCGATTCCCCAGGAAAAGCTCGATCAACTCGTCAGCCGCTGGGAGGCGGTGCAGTCGCAACTTGCGAGCGCGCCCGAGCAGGAAACCTATGTGCGGCTCGCCCGCGAGTTTGCGGAGCTCGATCCCATGGTGGCGGCCATCAATCAGATGCGCCAGGCGGAACAGGAGCGCCAAGACCTCGCCGAGCTTATCGAGGACAGCGAGGCGGACGAGGAAATGAGGACCTTGGCGCGCGACGAATTGGGTGAGCTCGATCCCAAGATCGCCGAACTAGAGCAGCGCATCCGGGTTTTGTTGCTGCCCAAGGACGCGGCCGACGACCGCAATGTGATTTTGGAAGTCCGGGCCGGCACCGGCGGCGATGAGGCGGCGCTGTTCGCTGGCGATCTGTTCCGGATGTATCAGCGCTATGCAGACCTGAAGGGGTGGAAGGTGCAAATCCTGGCCGCCAGCGATGCCGCAGTTGGAGGCTACAAGGAAATCATTGCGACCATCAGCGGCAAGGGTGCGTTCTCGAGGCTGAAGTTCGAGTCGGGCGTTCACCGCGTGCAACGGGTGCCGGAGACAGAGTCGGGTGGCCGCATTCACACCTCAGCGGCAACCGTTGCGGTACTGCCCGAGGCGGAAGAGGTCGACATCCAAGTGGATGAAAAGGATCTGCGGATCGACGTCTTTCGGGCGAGCGGTCCCGGCGGGCAATCGGTCAATACCACCGATAGCGCGGTCCGCATCACCCATCTGCCGACCGGCATCGTGGTCAGCCAGCAGGATGAGAAGTCGCAGCACAAGAACCGCGCCAAGGCGATGAAGGTGCTGCGCGCCAGGCTCTATGAGAGCGAGCGGCAAAAGCAGCAAGAGGAGCGTGCCGCGGACCGGCGCGATCAGGTGGGCTCGGGCGACCGCTCGCAGCGTATCAGGACCTATAACTTTCCTCAGGGGCGCGTGACCGACCACCGCATCTCGCTCACGCTGCACAAGCTTCAAGAGGTTCTCGAGGGCGGCGGACTGGATGAAGTCATCGATGCCATCCTGACCGAGAACCAGGCCCGTCAACTGGCGGCGATCGATGAGCAACCGGCTGCATAACAGGGCGGCGACGGACCCGGCACGGCCGAAGGCCGCCTCTTCGGTCGAGGCCGCCTACCGGATGCTGGCCGAACGATTCGCCCAGGCCGCCATCACCTCGCCCGAGCTGGATGCCCGGCTCCTGGTGTGCGCGGCAAGCGGCCTCACCCACGAGCAGTTCGTCCGCGAACCATCCCGTCTGTTGAGTTGGGACGAGAACGAGCATTTGGAGGAAATTGCCCGGCGCCGATTACAGCGCGAGCCGGTCTCCCGGATTTTGGGCGCGAGATCCTTTTGGCAAAGCTCGTTCGAGATCGGCGAATGCCTCGATCCCAGGCCCGAGACCGAGACCCTGGTAGAGGCTGCCCTCGGCCTGATCCGGGAGCAAGATCGGATGGGCGATCCGCTTTCGATCTTGGATCTCGGCACTGGATCGGGCTGCATTTTGCTCAGCCTGCTTGGTGAGCTCGACAGGGCAAAGGGACTCGGGATCGACAAATCTGCAGCCGCGTTGAAGGTCGCCCGCGCCAATGCAGAAAGCCTTGGTCTCGGCGGGCGCGCTGGGTTCGTCTGCGCATCGTGGTGCGATGGGATTTCAGGCCAATTTGATTTGGTTATGGCCAATCCCCCTTATATTAGGTCATGCGAGATTAATGGGCTCGCCCCCGAGGTCGCCCGGTTCGATCCGCTGGCCGCGCTCGATGGCGGCGCCGACGGACTAGACGCCTATCGCGCGATCGCTCCGGATCTGGCGCGCGTCCTCAAACCCGGCGGCTGGGCGCTGCTGGAATTTGGCGAGGGCCAATTTGACCCTGTCTCCGAGTTGATTGAGGCGGCCGGCTTTGGCCGGGATGGAGATGGCATGCAGCGCTTCGACGACCTTGCCGGCATTGCCCGCTGTGTGGCGGTCCGAAGGGCGCCTGATGCGGGTCGCCAAAAAGGGGTTGGAAAAAGCAAGCGATCGGGCTAGGGTCCCGGCAACGAAATCCACTTCTGCACCCCTAGCAGGGATCGGTCCGAATTCCGATCGAGGACATTATCGAGGTTGCAGAGTGGCTGGGGCAGGGCGTCGCCCGAGCGCAAAAACTGGGAGCGTTCGGTTCATTCGATAGTGATATTGAGAACCGATTTGGCGATGATGGCCCCGCGGCTGTGGCGGTTTTGACCGCTACGGCGACATCAACGGGATTACATTCCTGAGCTTGCTGCCGCGGTCCAAGAACCGCAGCAAGAGTATTGGTACGAAGAGAAGAACGGGGGCAGTTAATCCTTGGTTTTCAGCACTGGTTGGCGGGTCCGAATACGACGCCCGCCGGCTGCGAACCGGGATGCGTCTCCACATTGACCAATTGAAGCTAAGGACCAGTTGAAGGTAAGCGAGAAAATCGGAATCCCATGAGGCAAGGACAGCAGAATCGCAGAGGCCGCGGGCGCGGCCGCAAGCCACAGAGCCCGCTCGCTCGAAATTTCGAGTCGAATGGACCCGATGTGAAGATCCGGGGCACCGCATCGCACATCGCCGACAAATACTCAGCCCTTGCCCGTGATGCGATCTCGTCGGGCGATATCATCATGGCTGAAAACTATTATCAGCACGCCGAGCACTATTACCGCATCATCATGTCGGCTCAGACCCAGCAGCCCGGCGCAGGGCAGGCCCAGCCCGCCGAGGGCGCCAACGGATCTGGCGCCCAGCGCGGCGGGCGCGCGCATGCTGGCGATGGCCAGCAGCCGGCCCAAGACAGTTCGGCAACCGAGAAAGAGGCCATTGTCGTGGCCGATGGCGAGCCCCAGGCGGCCCCTGCTGCACCCAATGGCGATGGCAGCGGCGAAGAAGCCGAGACCAAGAAACCCAGGGCGAAGAAGGCCGCGGCGACCAATGGCGGCGGCTCCGAACAGGGCGAAGAGGCACCCTCAGAATCCAAGGACGCGCCATCTAAGACGCCTGCCGCTTAGGACGCTTTGTTGGAATCCGGTGCCTCAGCAATGACGCGCATTGCGGTCGCGCAAGGCGTCGCCTGACATTTACCCATAAATCGAAATCCGCCGTCGGCTTTGCGCTGAGCCCTTTTGTTGCAATGCGGCGGTACTATATAGTCCGCAGGGAATGCCTGACCGGGTTCCCTCAGCCCCTTGGGGCTGCCAATAACGCAATTTGTTAGGCGAGGAAGCCGGGCTGTAGCTCAGACGGCATCCGCGTGCTGTAGAAGGGTTTGAAATGGATTTCGAGAAATATACCGACCGCGCACGGGGTTTCGTGCAGTCGGCCCAGGGGCTTGCCCTGCGGGAGGGCAATCAGCAGTTTGCGCCCGAACACCTGCTCAAGGTCTTGCTGGATGACGAAGAAGGATTGGCCGCGGGCCTGATCGCGCGGGCCGGCGGGCGCCCCGACGAGGTGCTGCAGCGCACCGAGGAAGCGCTCGATGCGATGCCCAAGGTCGAGGGCGGCGGCGCGGGCCAGCTCTACATTGCGCCGGCTACCGCGCGGGTCTTCGATTCAGCCGAAAAACTCGCCAAGAAGGCTGGCGACAATTACGTCACGGTGGAGCGGCTGCTGCTTGCGCTCGCCATGGAAAAGGACTGCGACGCGGGCCGCATTCTGGCCGAGGCGGGCGTCACGCCCAACGGCCTCAACGAGGCGATCAACGAGATCAGAAAGGGGCGCACCGCCGACAGCGCATCGGCCGAACAGGCTTATGATGCCTTGAAGCGTTATACCCGCGACCTGACTGCCGAAGCCGAGGAGGGCAAGCTCGACCCCGTGATCGGGCGCGACGAGGAAATCCGGCGCACCGTCCAAGTGCTGTCGCGGCGTACCAAGAACAATCCAGTGCTGATTGGCGAGCCCGGCGTCGGCAAGACGGCGATCGCCGAGGGGCTGTCGCTGCGGATCGTGAATGGCGACGTGCCCGAAAGCCTGCGCAACAAGAAACTGCTGGCGCTCGATATGGGCGCCTTGATTGCGGGCGCGAAGTATCGCGGCGAATTCGAGGAGCGGCTCAAATCCGTGCTCTCCGAGATTGAGGCGGCGGGCGGCGAGATCGTGCTCTTCATCGACGAAATGCACACCATTGTCGGGGCCGGAGCGGCCGAGGGCTCGATGGACGCCTCAAACCTGTTGAAGCCGACGCTTGCGCGCGGCGAATTGCATTGCATCGGCGCAACCACGCTCGACGAGTACCGTAAGCACGTGGAAAAAGACGCGGCACTCGCGAGGCGCTTTCAGCCGGTCTTTATTGCGGAACCTACTGTCGAGGACACCATCTCGATTCTCCGCGGCCTGAAGGAGAAATACGAGCTGCACCACGGCGTGCGCATAACTGATAGCGCTTTGGTGGCGGCGGCCACCCTTTCTAACCGTTACATCACCGACCGGTTCCTGCCCGACAAGGCGATCGACTTGATGGACGAGGCGGGGAGCCGCCTGCGCATGCAGGTGGATTCCAAGCCCGAAGAGCTCGACGAACTCGACCGGCGCATCATTCAGCTCAAGATCGAGCGCGAAGCCCTGAAGAAGGAGGATGACGATGCCTCCAAGGACCGCCTCGAGACCCTCGAAAAGGAACTAGCCAATCTCGAGGAGCAGTCGAATGCGCTCGCCCAGCGCTGGCAGGAGGAAAAGGAGAAGCTGTCCTCTGCCCAGAAAATCAAAGAGGAGCTGGAAACCGCGCGCCACGAGCTTGAGCTGGCCCAGCGCGAGGGTGATCTGGCCCGCGCCGGCGAGCTGTCCTATAGCGTGATCCCGAACCTGGAAGAAAAACTCAAGGCAACCGAGGAGGCCGAGGCCGCATCGGGCGCCATGCTCGAGGAGGCGGTCACCGCCGATCACATCGCCCAAGTCGTCTCGCGTTGGACCGGGATTCCCGTCGACCGGATGCTAGAAGGCGAGAAGGACAAGCTGCTTCGTATGGAAGAGTCGCTCGCCAAGAGGGTGATCGGCCAGGAGGAGGCCGTGAAAGCGGTCTCAACGGCGGTGCGCCGTGCCCGCGCCGGACTCCAGGATCCCGACCGCCCGATCGGATCCTTCATGTTTTTAGGCCCCACCGGTGTCGGCAAGACCGAACTCACAAAGGCGCTCGCCGCCTTTCTGTTCGACGACGAGCACGCCATGGTCCGCATCGACATGTCGGAATATATGGAGAAGCATTCGGTGGCCCGCCTGATCGGCGCGCCTCCAGGTTATGTGGGCTACGAGGAGGGCGGCGCGCTGACCGAAGCGGTGCGCCGGCGGCCCTATCAGGTGGTGCTGTTCGACGAAATCGAGAAGGCCCACCCGGATGTCTTCAATGTGTTGCTGCAGGTGCTGGACGATGGCCGGCTGACCGACGGCCAGGGCCGCACGGTCGACTTTCGCAATACGTTGATCATCATGACGTCGAATCTCGGCGGCGAGATTCTGGTGAACCAGGCCGAGGGCGAGGACAGCAGCGCGGTGCTCGATCAAGTTATGGCGATCGTGGCCGCGAACTTCCGGCCCGAATTTCTGAACCGGATCGACGAGATCATCCTGTTCCACCGGCTGCAACGCAAACAAATGGCGGCGATTGTCGACATCCAGATCGCGCTGCTGCAAAAACTGCTTGCCGACCGCAAGATAACAATCGAACTCGATGAACAGGCAAAGACCTGGCTCGCCAATAAGGGGTACGACCCCGCCTATGGCGCGAGACCGCTAAAGCGCGTGATCCAGAAAAACTTGCAGGACGGGATTGCCGAATTGGTGCTGCAGGGCGCGATCAAGGATGGCGAAGCGGTGAAGGTAACCTCTAATAAGGACGGCCTTGTCATCAACGGAACCGTAATCAAGGAAGCGGCGTAGAAAAAAGAAAGGCGCGTTCCGCAGAACGCGCCCTTTTACCCAAAAGTTCCCTCGTATTTTTGTTGTTTGCGTTTACCGCGCTTTTTAATCCCTTGATGCGACTTGGGTGTTAACCGGGGAGCGATGGCGCAGCCCATCGATCCGGCGGCGTTCGTTGCTGAACTCGGCCAATTCCTTGCCCCTGAGATTGCGTCCCCGGGGAACGTGGATCTTCATCGGATTCACGTGGCGGGAGTTCACCAAAACTTCGTAGTGGAGATGGGGTCCCGAAGAGAGCCCCGTCGATCCGACATAACCGATGACCTGGCCTTGCCGCACCTTCACGCCCGGCCGCATGCCCTTGGCAAAGCGGGCCATGTGGGCGTAGGCGGATTTGTATCCGTTGGCGTGGCGGATACGTACATAGTTGCCGTAGCCACCCTTGCGTCCGACCTTTTCGACCACGCCGTTGCCGGCCGCCAGGATCGGCGTGCCGCGGGGCGCGGCCCAGTCGGTGCCGGTATGCATCCGGCGCCGTTTCAACAGTGGATGTTTGCGCATGCCAAAGGCAGAGGTGAAACGCGCGCCCTTGACCGGCTTGCGCATCAGGAACTTTTTGGCGCTGTTGCCGTTCTCGTCGTAGAAGCCGACGATGCCCTCGGGCGAGCGGTAGCGGTAAAAGTGCCGCGTCACGCCATCGATGCTGAGTGAGGTGTAGAGTAGCTCGCCCGGTGCCCCGCCCATTCCGGAATGGTTGTTTCCCATATCGAAGAAGGCTTCGAACGAGTCGCCGGCCTGCACCCGCTGCTTGAAGTCGGCGTCGTATGAGTGAATCCGCAGCAGACGCGTCACGATCTCGGTTGGAATGCGTTGCGCATATGCCGATTGATAGATGCTGGTGTAGAGCGTGGCGCGCTGGGGATATTGCGCGGTGCGCACTTCCACCGCTCCGCCCAGATCGTCCGCGTCCTTGCTGGCCACATAGTCGCCGCCTTCGCTGAGCGCGGCCGTCACCCGGTGGCCGTTCTTGTCGAAAACGCTAACCTTGACCGGCTCCATCGCGCCCGTGTCGCTCGGTGCGGGCACCAGCGTAAACCGGACTTCCTGGCCGGACCGCAGTGCTTTGCTGGGGAAGGCCGGCGCCATCGCATCGACGATCGCCTTGGCCTGCCATGCCTCGGCGCCCGCGGTCCGCATAATGCCCGTCAGCGTGTCGCCCTTCTTGACCTTGATGGTCTCGAGCCTGCTGCCATCGGCGATCTCATCTGATTCCTCGCCGGCGCTCTTCTCGATAATTGTGGTGTTGAGCGGGGCTTCGCTTTCTGCCAGATCGACGCCGGCAAATTCGTTCGGATTGTAGGCCGCCAGCTGCACGGTCGCGTCTTCACCCTCGGAAGGAATCGAGTCCTTCATGGCGAAGGGCTGGCTGTAGAAGAATTGGTTGGCCTCGGTGACTAGCTCGTAGACCTGCTGGACGCGCATTTCGACGCCGTCCTCGCGGGGCAGGAGGCCGTCGGTCAACTCGACCACCTTGACTTCGATGTCGCGCTTAACAACGCCGTCGCCTTCCTCGCCAGAGGACTGGGCAATCGGTGTGGTGTCGGCAAACAGCTTGAAGGGATTGAAGGCGGGAATTTCCTCGGTCTCTTCGGGCTGGGAAGTCCCGAGGCGGGCAACGATGCGGGCGTAGGGCTTGATGCCGATATATTCGCGGGTGCCCCGGCGCTGCACCACCGAGTCATGAATGATGTGGCGGGTCGAAAGTCCGAGCGAGGTGGTTTGCAGCCGATGCGACTTGCCATCTGCCAGGGTCTGGCCATCGGGGACAATGTGTACGCCGGCAACCGGCTCGAGTGCCGCCAAGCTCGCGCGCTTGATGGAGGTCATCACGCCCCGGCCGTCGTCCATGCCGAGCGAAGCGTAAAGTGTGACGCCAATCATGCCGACGCCGATCACCGCGGTTAGACAAGTGCTGGCCAGCCATTTGATGCGGGCAGCGGCACCCACATGGGTGGGCTCAGCGATATAGATTTGGGGCTTGCTCTGGGTCGTCCGACCCAATTGAACTTGCGGCAGTGCCCGCTTGCCCATCATCGGGACAAGAGCGCGCCCACGCTTGCGTTCCGCAATTTGGCGGAGTCTATCCGTCAAGTTGGTATTCCCCCCGTCTATCCCGCTGGCATCTTTCCCTTCAAAGACCCGGCGGGGACGAATTCCGTCTACTCAATCCCTCAGTCCTGGTATTTTCGGCGGGCCGGTATGCGCCTTAAGTCAAGCTTTGCTGACCGGCCTTCGAAAACCCAATGTCGTTGATCGCTCCCTCATTCGGCGGTGTAAACTTTTTTGGTCGTAAATTGTTACCCGACCGTTAAGCCGGAAGGTGACCCGCCAATCAGGCAGCATTGTGACAAAGACTTTGTTTTGCTTAGAAAATCGGGCTGCAAAAAAATGCGGCAAGGCCCGTTATGCCCTTGACAAGTGCCACCCCGAATCCCTACATGGTAAAGGTTGCGCGCGGGTGAGACGTGTCACTCGCGGCATTGTTATGCCCGCGCCAATCTTCTGCTTAATCGAAGCGGGGCTGTTTCGGGAGATTTTTTCCCGATTGAGCGGTCATGCTTGGGTTTGACTTCCATGGGTGCATTTGGTTCCATGGGGGTTCGGCTTTCGGTCTTCGGGCCGGGCCACCTGGCTCTTTGACACAGTTGATAGAAGAAAGGGAAACGCAGACGGCGGAGTCCTGGCGCGTCCGTGCGTGCAAGCGTGTGGGCGAACGAGACTCTGACGGTACTGCGTTGACCAACACCCAGATTGCGCCCGGGTTTCCCCCCTGGCGTGATCTAGTGATGGAACTCGTCAAAGACGTTTAAACGCAGCGACCTTCTGGAAAGATTCCTTCCGGAATGATCAGACATCGAACTCTCCAACTTAAGAGTTTGATCCTGGCTCAGAACGAACGCTGGCGGCAGGCCTAACACATGCAAGTCGAACGAGAAGCTAGGCTTCGGCCTAGTGGAAAGTGGCAGACGGGTGAGGAACACGTGGGAATCTGCCCAGTGGTACGGAATAACTTCGGGAAACCGGAGCTAATGCCGTATACGCCCTTCGGGGGAAAGATTTATCGCCATTGGATGAGCCCGCGTCGGATTAGCTTGTTGGTAGGGTAACGGCCTACCAAGGCGACGATCCGTAGCTGGTCTGAGAGGATGATCAGCCACACTGGGACTGAGACACGGCCCAGACTCCTACGGGAGGCAGCAGTGGGGAAT
>JGI24023J19991_10000085_pt1 | contig 57128 bp, 49 predicted proteins | sample Cruoilmetagenom1_FD_19991 | JGI IMG/M metagenome (IMG submission 19991)
GTCGGTCCAAATGCCGTCCTGTCACTTGGGCGCGAAACCTACTCGGGAAATTTTCCGGTGCCACAGGACATGGCGGAAATGATGGGCTTTCCTGGCTTCTACAAACTCATGGCCCGATTTGCCGCCGCCGGTCTCTATGAACTGCGCGGATCGTTGTCCAAGAGCGTCTATCTGGAGCGTTGCCGGAAATACTGCCCCTCGCTAACCCTCCAAGATCTGGAACCCAAGGAGGCCGGCATCCGGGCGCAGACCGTGTCGGCGGATGGCAAACTCGTTGACGATTTCCTGTTTTTGGAAACCTCGCGGTCCTTGCATGTTTGTAACGCACCGTCGCCCGCGGCAACGTCCGCCCTGCCGATCGCTGATGAAATTGTATCCCGGGCGCTGAGGAAGGCGAATTAGGTTTGACTCCCCGGAGCCAACCGATTTCTGAAGCGAGAACGAATGGGCTCGCATACATCCTGCTCGCGCTGACTGCGCTGATGTGGGGCTGCAATGCGATTTTTGGGAAGCTCGCCGTGGGAGAAGTGTCACCGATGGCACTCGTACTGCTGCGCTGGTTTTTCGTTCTGTTTATGTTGATTTTGGTCGCCGGCCATCAGGTCCGGCGCGATTGGTCGCTTCTGCGACCGCGGCTGTTGTTCCTCTTTCTGATGGGGAGCCTGGGGTTCACGGCGTTTAACGCGCTGTTTTATTCCGCCGCTCACCTCACGACCGCGGTGAATATCGGAATTATTCAAGGGTCGATTCCCGTTTTCGTTCTGATTGGCGTTTTCCTGATATTTCACACGCCGGTTACGCTCTACCAGATGATTGGTGTTGTTGTTACCCTGATCGGCGTTGGCACCGTCGTGTTTGAGGGAGACTTTGCGCGGCTCGCCAGCTTTGCCGTCAATCGGGGAGACCTGCTGATGGTCTTGGCGTGTTTTCTTTACGCGGGATACACAACGGGCCTGTCTGACAAGCCCAAGGCAGGCGCCCTCTCTCTTCTTACGATCTTGGCTGCTTCCGCATTTGTTGCATCCATTCCCCTTGCCCTGGCGGAAGTGGCATATGGTGCCTATCAGCCGCCCACCACGAAGGGTTGGATCCTGGTTGGTCTTATCGCGCTTCTGCCGTCATTTCTTTCGCAGATTTTCTATATCAGGGGCATCGAGTTAATCGGTCCCGGTCGTGCCGGTGTGTTCGTCAACCTGGTTCCGGTCTTCGCCTCAATACTCAGCGTTTTATACCTGGGAGAAGAATTCGCGCCTTATCATGCGATCGCGCTCGCTCTGGTTCTGGGCGGAATTTGGTTGTCGGAACGCAAGTAGCCGTTTGACTCTTGCCACCTACTGACCAGAGGCGCTGGCCTGCGGCGTAATCTGAATATGCTCCGACAAGGCGGTAAAGAGATCTGAGGCGCTAAGGGGCTTGGACACATAGCCGTCCATGCCCGACCCGAGATAGGTCTCCCGGTCGCCTTTCATGGCATTGGCTGTGAGGGCAATGATCGGAATTTTTGCCACTGGTTCGTTTTGCGCGCGAATTTGCCTGGTCGCCTCAAGTCCGTCCATCACCGGCATCATCACATCCATGAGAACGATGTCATAGGTGCTCTCCTGCACCATGCGAACCGCCTCCTGACCATTGATGGCGGTATCGTAGGTAAGGCCGAATTGGTCAAGATAGGCTTTGATCAGCATTTGGTTGACGTCGTTGTCTTCAACGACAAGGACATGGCCTCTGAGCGGGCCAATGGCCGATTGCTGCTCTTTTCCGGGTAGCGCATCAACCGGTTGGGCATCGTTACCCAATGGATCACTTGCCGCGCCAACACGCAATGTGAACCAGAACATGGACCCTTCACCCGGTGAGCTTTCGCATCCCAGATCACCGCCCATGAGTCTGGCAAGTTTGCGGGAGATTGATAAGCCAAGCCCCGTGCCGCCATATGTGACAGCAACCGAGCTGCTGGCCTGGACATATGGTTCAAACAGGGACGCGATCTGCTGCTGCGTCAATCCAATGCCGGTGTCACAGACTTCGAACCGCAACACCACCTCATCTCCGGAATGTCCGTAGCCGGCGCGCACGCGCACCGATCCTTGTTCGGTGAATTTGAACGCATTGTCGATAAGGTTGTTGAGAATTTGGCGGATGCGTACCGGGTCGCCACGCAAACACTGCGGGAAACCTTCAGCGATCGCCACGTTTGCGGCTATTCCCTTTTCCGCGGCGCGCGCCCGTAATTCAGCACCGACACTTTCCATCAATTGTGCAAAATCGAACGTCACCATTTCCAGCTCAAAGCGCCCGGCCTCAAGCTTGGAAAAGTCGAGGATCTCGTTGAGCACCGCGAGCAAGGCGCGCCCGGATTGCTGAAGCGTTTCGGCATAGCGCTGCTGTTGCGGGTCAAGGGTCGTCCCACGCAGCAGGTCTGCCATCGAAATGATGGCGCCCAGGGGTGTTCGCACCTCATGACTGACAGTGGCAAGCAGTTCAGATTTCGCCTTGTCAGCAGCTTCAGCGATCGTGCGCCCGCTACGCTCCTGCGCAAGCATGCGCTCAAGTTCTCTTATGCGGGCGGCGGGGTCCGCGGCGTTGTCGGTTTCGGGCGATTGCTCAGTCATTNCGCGCGATCTTCGACCACCCTCCGTTAACGTTTGATTAAGGAGCTGAAGCTGGCGGGTTATTTTCGATCAATCCCTGCCAACTGACGGATATCCCGGGACGTGGCCCCTTCCGAGCGCAGACTTTTTAAGCTCTTGTCGCCATGGCGTTTGGAGAGTTTGTGTCCCTTCTCATCCATCAGAAGCTCATGGTGGTGATACAGAGGCACGGGAAGACCAAGCAGCACTTGCAGGAGGCGGTGAATATCGGTCGCAGCGTATAGATCGCGGCCGCGCGTTACATGGGTTACACTCTGAAGGGCGTCATCCACGACGACGGAAAGGTGATAACTGGTCGTCGAATTTTTCCGTGCGATCACGGCGTCGCCCCAACGCGCAGGATTAGCGAGAACCGTTTCCCCCACTTCCATATTTCGGTCGAGCTCCTGGAAGGTGAGGGGAGCGGGAGACATGACGTGTGCAGTGGCAATCGCTTTTTCCATATCAAGCCGGAGCGCAAAAGGCTCGCCCTCCTTCTTTCGGCGTGCAACTTCTTCTTCGGGCATGTCCTTGTGCAGGTTGGGATAGAGAGCCGCGCCATCGGGGTCGGTCTTTCCTTGCACTGCTTGGGCGGCGATATCCTTGCGCGAAGCGAAGCACGGGTAGAGCAGGCCCATTTCACCCAGCCTGGCAGCGTAATCTGCATAGAGGGGTAGATGTTCCGATTGTCTGCGAACTGGCTTTTCCCATTCAAGTCCCAGCCATTCGAGGTCCTCGAGAATCTGAGTTTCGAATTCCAGTCGGCAACGTTCTGTATCAATGTCCTCTATCCGCAACAGCAGGCGCCCGCCTGCCTCCTGTGCCATGTCACGGGTAACCAGGGCTGACAGCGCATGGCCCAGATGCAGGTGGCCGTTAGGGCTTGGTGCGAATCGGAAGATGAGATCGCTCATGATGGCGTTATAGTGCGTCGATTGGCCAACGGTCACCAGCTTGAAGGGTTCCGGACTTATGTCTTACCGGATCATTGAAACAGAAGCCGATGTTGCCGAGGGGACGGCGGCACTTAAGAATGCTTGCGGACATATGGCGGGTGTTTATGAGCTGACCGGTGAGCCGCCTCTGCGGCGGCGCGAGAACGGTTTTGAGGGACTTGCCCGCATCATCGTTGGCCAGCAGCTGTCGGTGGCAAGTGCATCCGCGATATGGGGGCGGTTGGAAAGGGCGGTGAAACCGTTCGATGCCACGACGTTTCTGCGCAAGCGCGAGAAGACTTTGCGCGGTTGTGGCCTGTCAGCCAGCAAGGTTTTGACAATCACCGGTATCGCCAGCGAAGTTGCGTCTGAACGCCTTGAGCTGTCCGGGCTGGGGGACGCACAAACCGATGAGATCAAGGAAATACTTACCTCACTCAAAGGTGTGGGACCCTGGACGGCGGACATCTACATCATGTTCTGCCTTGGCCGCGCAGACGGTTGGGCGCCAGGTGATCTCGCGCTCAAATACGCGGTGCAGGATGCCTGTGGGCTCGATGACATGCCTGACGAGAGCGCAATGGACGCAATTGCCGAGCGTTGGCGTCCCTGGCGTAGCGTGGCGGCGCGGATGCTATGGACATATTACGGCATGAAACGAGCACAAAAGGACGCCCAGCCCGCATAAGGCCCCGCAGAGGTGCCCTGACACCATAAGCACAAAAGCGCGTCAGTATTCAAGGTCGAGAGAATAGCCTTCGCCACGCACCGTGCGGATTGGGTCGGCCGAATTGTTCCGGTTCAGGGCCTTGCGCAGTCGTCCCACATGTACATCCACCGTTCTGAGATCAACATAACTGTCGTGCCCCCACACCCGGTCGATCAACTGCTCACGGCTCCATACGCGCCCCGGTTTCTCCATGAAAGTGATAAGCAGGCGGTATTCAGTGGGACCAAGCCGGATCGTCTGACCGCCACGCGCAACCTTGTGTTGCTCCGGGTCGAGCCGGATGTCACCGAACTCCAGCGTTTCACCAACACCCGCGGGGCGCGAGCGGCGGAGCATCGCTCTAACCCGAGCAATCAGCTCTTTTATCGAGTAGGGTTTGACGACGTAATCGTCAGCGCCCGTTTCGAGGCCACGCACGCGATCAGATTCCTCACCGCGAGCGGTGAGCATGACAATCGGAATATGCTTGGTTTCGTTCCTCGTCTTGAGTCGGCGGCACACCTCAATGCCTGAGACACTTGGAAGCATCCAATCGAGAATAATCAGATCGGGCTGTAGCTCGTCGGTCATCAATAAAGCTTCTTCGCCGTCGGTTGCATGTGCGTAGCGGAAGCCCTGTGAGCTGAGATTGTAGGTGAGCACCTCAAGCTGCGCAGGCTCATCCTCTACGATTAAGACAAGCGGATCAGACGCGCCGCTCATCAGTCGGTCGCCGGCGTGAAGCTTGCTACTCCGCGGCATTGTGCTCAATGAAGGTAGTGCTTGTGGCATCGCTCTTCGGGCGCTCCTCATCAAAGATTTCACCGCTGATCATGTAGTGAACCTGTTCAGCGATACTTGTGGTGTGATCCCCCATCCTCTCAACGTTCTTGGCGATGAACAGAAGGTGCATGCACGGCGTGATGGCGCGAGGGTCCTCCATCATGTAAGTCAGCAACTCGCGAAACAGCGTGTTGTGCATCTGGTCGACTTCCTCGTCGCGCAAACGCACGTCGCTGGCCTGGTCCTGATTGCGCGCCACATAGGCGTCGAGCACGTCCTTAACCATGTGTTGCACCATTTCGCACATACGCTCGATTGTCGCTGTGGCCGAACCCACTGGCAGGGATTTGGCCAGCACACTGGTGCGCTTGGCGATATTCTTTGCATAGTCGCCGATGCGTTCAAGGTTGGAGCCAATTTTTGGAGCGACAACTACGGCGCGCAGATCCTGCGCCATCGGTTGACGTTTGGCGAGAATTTGGACGACGGCGACATCAATACTGGCTTCAAGCGCGTCGATGCGCTTGTCGGCAACAATGACCGATCCGGCCAGCTCAACATCACGCCGGGTCAGGGCGGTTGCCGCGTCAGCAATCTGCTTTTCGACGAGACCACCCATTTCGATGATGACGTTCTCGATATTGTCCAAATCCTCGTCAAAGGATTTGACGATATGTTCCTGATCCATTGCCGAACTCCTAACCGATGCGCCCGGTGATGTAGCTCTCTGTCCGCTCATCCTTNGGGGCCGTGAAAATCTCATCCGTGGCTCCATACTCGACAAGATTACCAAGGTGGAAGAATGCGGTCTGCTGCGAAACGCGCGCTGCTTGCTGCATAGAATGAGTTACAATGACGATGGCGTAATTTTCTCTGATTTCTTCCATAAGCTCTTCAATGCGCGCAGTCGCAATCGGGTCCAGAGCCGAGCAGGGCTCGTCCATCAAGATGACTTCAGGATCGACGGCGATTGCACGTGCTATGCACAGTCTTTGCTGTTGCCCGCCGGACAGGCCGGTTCCAGGCTCTTCCAGTCGATCTTTGACTTCCTCGTAAAGTCCGGCCCGCTTCAAGCTGTTGATGACTATTTCTTCCAGATCGGATTTCGCCGAAGCCATACCGTGAATCCTGGGTCCGTATGCAATGTTGTCGAAGATTGATTTCGGAAACGGGTTTGGTTTCTGGAACACCATGCCAACGCGCGCGCGCAGTTGCACCGGGTCAACTCCGGGCGCATATATGTCCTGGCCGTCGAGTTCCACTCTCCCAACTACCCGGCAGCTTTCGATGACATCATTCATGCGATTGAGGGAGCGCAAGAACGTGGACTTGCCGCACCCGGACGGACCGATCAATGCGGTAATGGACTGGCTGGAAATATCGAGATCGACATCAAATAGCGCCTGCGTGTCACCGTAGTAGACGTTAACGCCCCTCGCGGTCATCTTGTTATCTTCCACGACCGCAGCTTCCCTGCTCTTCTCAGTGGTAGCTGACGGCGAGGGTTTCGCCGCGGCCGTTCTTGCTATTCGCTGCATCGCAGGTGCTTCTTCTGATTGCACTTCCACATTAACCTCCATGGACCCCACCTCACTGGCTACCACTTAGTCTCAAACCTCTGGCGCAAGAAAACCGCAATAGCGTTCATCATCACCAGAAAACCAAGCAAGACCAAAATCGCCGCCGACGTTCTCGAAACGAATCCGCGTTCAGGACTATCTGCCCAACTGAAAATTTGCGTAGGAAGAGCAGTTGCAGGTTCCAAAATTCCGCCGGGCGCGGACGTAATAAATGCGTTCATACCGATGAGCAAAAGGGGCGCCGTCTCACCAAGTGCCTGCGCCAGACCGATAATCGTTCCGGTTAGAATTCCAGGCATCGCAACTGGAAGCACATGATGGAGTATCACTTGATGCCGGGATGCCCCGACACCGAGTGCGGCTTCACGTATCGACGGTGGAACGGCTTTCAAGGCAGCACGTGTCGCAATAATGATCGTTGGCAGTGTCATCAGCGACAGGACCATCCCGCCAACCAGTGGCGCGGAACGCGGAAATCCGAAGAATCCCAGGAAAACAGCAAGACCCAAAAGGCCAAATACCACTGAAGGAACTGCCGCCAGATTGTTTATGTTCACTTCGATCAGGTCGCTAATCCTGTTTGTTAGCGCGAATTCTTCCAGATAGATTGCCGCGGCGATGCCCATGGGGAATGAAATCAGGAAACAAACCAGCAGGGTATAGAATGAACCGACAATCGCGCCGGCCAATCCCGCCTGCTCCGGGAACCGGCTGTCTGAATTAAAGAAGAGCTCCCAGTTGAACGGCGTGCTCAACAGGCCTCGTATTTCGAGCGACTTGAAGGCAGCGATCTGCTCCGGCGACGCAAACCGCGGATTGGTTTTCATGGGCACTTTGCCCTTGAAGATGGCGTCGTAATCCCCCGCCAATGGCACCTTGACCTGGGCGGTCTTGCCGATTGAATCCAGATTTGCTTCCACATATGCCTTGAGTGCGTCACCGGCATCGGGTGCAAGCAGGGTATCGGATGTGTCCGCCCCTCTCTGGAGGAAGTAACTGCGAAACCCTTCTTTGACGATCGACCCGTATTCGCCGAATGCGAGATTGTCAGGCAGTATTTTTTTCGGGTCGATAAAGGCGTCGACTTGAACAACGGCTCGGTCGTTTTCAATGCTGACCACATTTCGAGACACAAGCGTCTTGAAGAGCTCGATTTCCCGCAAAGTCAGGGCCTCTACCTGCGAAGGGATAACACCCTTGTGCAGTTGGTCGAAGGGGTCCGATAGAGCCAGTTCCAGTGTGACGGTCTTCCTGACCATGTCTGCGTTTGCGATGACGTAGTCGCGGACGATGAAGCGCGCTTCCGAGCTCAAAATCCTGTCAACATTTCTAAGCGCCTTGTTCCCTTTGACATTGGGGAAGAGTGCGCGAAATGCGTTGCGCACAATCAGCCTGTAATTCGCGTCCGCGGGTTTCTTCGCATCTATCCGGCTTGCATCGAGCGGAATTTCGAGCTGAACCTTCGTCTGCACAAACGCGACGTGACCGGTACGAATCAAAGAGGCGACAAGGATTCCGAGCAACAGAATGGCCAGTCCGATTGCGCCAAGCCCGCAATACTGCAGGCGTTTGTCGGCGGCATGACGGCGTGCAGTCTTGCGTTTTTGTTCCTCTGAGCCCCAATACTCAGCCGGGCTTTTTGCTGTGGCCGTGTCACTCATATTTTTCCCGATATTTTTGGACGATCCGAAGCGCAAAAACGTTCAGGATCAAAGTAACGACAAAGAGCACCAGCCCCAGGGCAAACGCTGCAAGTGTCTTCGGGTTGTCAAATTCGGTATCGCCGATCAAAAGCGTCACGATCTGGACGGTCACGGTTGTCACCGCCTCAAACGGATTGGCGGTGAGCCTGGCAATGAGCCCGGCAGCCATGACCACAATCATGGTTTCGCCAATCGCCCGACTGGCTGCCAACAAGACACCACCCATGATGCCCGGCAGGGCTGCGGGCAGCAGGACATTCTTGATCGTCTCCGCCTTCGTGGCGCCGAGGCCGTATGACCCCTCGCGCATGGATTTTGGAACGGCGTTGATGGCGTCGTCAGAAAAAGAAGAGATAAATGGAATGATCATGATCCCCATCACGGCGCCTGCTGCGAGAGCGCTGTTGGGGGCGATATCCATCCCAATCGTTTCGCCAAAACTGCGCATCGCCGGAGCAACGGTGAGCACTGCGAAGAAGCCGTAGACGACGGTCGGAATACCGGCAAGAACTTCAAGGATCGGCTTGATCACCGCACGCACTCGGGGGTTGGCGTATTCTGTGAGATACACGGCGGAATACAAGCCGGTCGGAACCGCCGCCAACAGGGCTATGCCTGCGATCAACAGCGTTCCAGTGAAAACGGGGATCGCGCCGAATGCGCCGCTCGCTGTCCCCTGATCCTCGCGGATCGGGATCTGCGGCTCCCAGTTCAGACCGAAGAAGAAGGCTGCCGGGGAGACGCGGTCGAAGAAGCGCAGTGCCTCTACCATCAACGAAATGACGATGCCGAGAGTCGTCAGGATCGCGACGAGCGAACAGCTGATCATGATGATGTTCATGACGCGCTCAACGCTGTGTCGTGCGCAGAAGGCTGCCGAGATGCGTCGCCTCGTGAGCGCCAAACCGGTCATGGCGGCGGCAAGAGCGCACGCGAACATGGCCCACTGGGCTATGCCTTGCCAGGATTTATACTGCTGCGCCGCCGCACGTACGATGGCATCGGGTTGACCAAAGATATTCCCGGCAGCAACGGACTTTATCTCGCTCACCAACAGATCGATCTGGGCAGGGTCAAGGCCGCTCGTTTTTTCGGCAGGGAGGCTTTGAACCAGCAGGACATCAACAACGGGCCCTTGCAATGCCAGCCAAACCAATACGAGGAAAAATGCGGGAATGCCGACCCAGGCTGCTACGAACGCGCCATGATAGACAGGTCGGGAATGGAGATTCTCCGGAGCGCCGCCAACCACTGCGTATGCGCGCCGCCGCCCGATGATGTAGCTGGCCGCGGTCAATGCTAGCAGTGTGGCAAACACGATGGTCAACACTGGGTCGCCCCTCATACGCGAAAATCACATGTTGCGATGAAACTGCGAGGACTTCGCCTCAGAAAGTGATCAGGCCGGCCATACGTTGAAAGTTACTCTCGGCCGGCCCGGGTTTTGGCGTACTAGTTGGTGTAGCGGGACATGCCTGTGTTGTCGGTGGCAGCCTTCTGCACCTTCTTGCGGACTTCGTCGTTCAGCGCGACGAGGCCGCGCTCTTTCAGGTAGCCCTCCGGTCCCATGGCATCATCCGTCACATACGCGGCGATGAAATCATTCATGCCGGGGATGACGTTGCGGTGCGCATTCTTGATGTAGAAAAAGAGCGGCCGCGAGATCGTGTACTTGCCGGCAGCGATGGTCTCGAAGGAAGGCTCAACGCCTGCGATCTTGGCCGGCTTCAGCTTGTCTGAGTTCTCGAACAGGAACGAATAGCCGAAGATGCCAAGCGCCTTCTGGTCAGCATCCAGACGCTGGACAATGAGATTGTCGTTCTCGCCAGCCTCGACAAATGGGCCGTCCTGGCGCATCGGCGTACAGTCAGCCTTGATGAGCTTTTTGAAGGCGCTCTTGTCGAGTTCTTTCTTCTTTGCCTTGAAGTATGGCAGCTCTTCACAGCCCTTGTGCATCGCCAGTTCGACAAATGCGTCGCGGGTTCCAGAGGTTGGAGGCGGGCCATAGACGATGATGTTCGTCGCAGGCAGGGATTTGTCGATATCACTCCACTTCTTGTAGGGATTGGCGACGAGTTTGCCGTCCACCGGGACCTTCGTGGCGAGAGCCTTGAAGAGTTGCGGCTTTGTCAGATTGAAATCCGCGCCTTTGCGGGAGAGAGCCACCGAGAGGCCATCATAACCGATGAGCACTTCAGTTATGTCCTTCACGCCATTCTTGTTGCAGAGTTCCCACTCCGACTTTTTCATTGCTCGTGAGGCACCGGTAATGTCGGGATGTGCTTCACCGACACCTTTGCAGAAGATCTTCATGCCTCCGCCTGTGCCGGTTGACTCCAGTACCGGGGCCTTCTTGCCGGAGGTTTTCGCGAATTCTTCCGAAACTGCTTGAGAATATGGATACACCGTCGACGAGCCGACGATCTTGATGTGGTCGCGGCCCGCTAGAGCGGGTACCGCATACGCTGTCAGCGCGAAAGCACTGACGGCGAGAAGAGACGAAATTTTGAATCTTGCAGTCATGATAAACACACTCCTGTGGTTTGAACTGGCGCGCCCAAAATGTGAGTGGCCGCCAGCGCGCTACCGATAAGAATGGGGTGCTTCGGATTTATGAAGGTTGTGCGAAACTTTTATGACAGTCAGGTCTTTTGCGCCGGCTTTTCCATAGGAAGACACACGGTGAATGTGCTCCCAACGCCACTCTCGCTCTCGACTATCAATTTGCCTCGGTGACGATTCAGGATGTGCTTTACAATGGCGAGCCCCAGCCCGGTGCCACCCTGGTCGCGGGATCGGCTGGTATCAACCCGATAGAATCGCTCGGTTAATCGCGGAACATGCTCAGCTGGAATCCCGTCTCCCTGGTCCGTCACGGCGACCGCAATCGCCGACCTTGACATTCCTGTTACACGATCACGCTGGGAAATGGAGATTCCGACCTCGCCGTTTTCCCGGCTATACTTAAGCGCATTGTCGATCAGGTTGTGGAAAACCTGCGTCAGTTCGTCATTGTCCCCGAGGACCGTGCAGTCGCAATCCGGTGGCTGCAGCCGGATCGGTTTTTTTGATGCCTTGGATTGGGTTTCCAGGGCCGCAATCGCGCTCTCGACAACGCTCTCCAGATTGACCCGTTCCGACGGGCGGATCCGCTCATTAACCTCAACACTCGAGAGGGACAGGAGATCGTCGATCAGGCGGTTCATGCGGGCCGCCTCACGTTCCATGATGTCGAGGAACCGTAGTTGCGCGTCGGGGTCGTTCCTGGCCGCACCCTGAAGCGTCTCTATGCCGCCGCTCAGCGCAGACAGGGGGGAGCGCAATTCATGGCTGACATTCGCCACGAAATCACTTCGCATTTGCTCCGCCTCAAGCACGTGCGAGATGTCGCGCAATCCGACAATCGCGTTGGCATCGATTCCCCGGTCATCATCCAGACGAATGACCGATACCTTGTAGGTCTCGCGCAAGGGACCTGCCATGGAAATGATGGCTTCGGAATCCGCCTTTCCATGCAGGACTTCATCAACGCTGTCCAATGCATCGGGGTGGCGGATGGCATGCACGAGGTTGCGACCTTCCAACCCTTCGCCAAAGAGTTCCGTGGCTGCCCGGTTGGCAAGCGTAATCTGCCTGTCCGAGTTCACAAGCAGAACTGGTTCGGTCAGGGCGTTCAGAATAACAACCAGATCTTCTTCGTTCATGTGATCATTGTTTGGAAAGGGGCTATCTGTTCACTCAGCGCCTCTATTAGGCCAAGAGCGGAAAAACACCAAACAGACCCAAAACCGTGTGGTCTTCACAGATGTGACACACAGGCCTAGTATTGCGCCCGCAATCGCCCGGGCGACGCAACGAGGCCTGAACCATCGTGTGAGCAAGCGGGGAATGGAGTTGAGCGAGACGGTCGCATGCTGAATACAGCCACCAAATCGCCGGACAATTTTCCGGCCCTTGTACTGAACGCCGACTTCCGGCCGTTGAGCTACTATCCCCTGTCGCTGTGGGGTTGGCAGGACTCGGTCAAGGCGGTGTTTCTCGATCGGGTGAATATTGTCTCGGAATATGAGCGCGCCATTCGCAGCCCGTCCTTCGAGATGAAGCTGCCAAGCGTCGTTTCCCTCAAGACCTATGTGAAGCCGGCGCTGTATCCGGCATTCACACGCTTCAATGTGTTCTTGCGCGATCGTTTCGCCTGCCAGTATTGCGGCGCCAGGAACGATCTCACATTCGACCATCTTATCCCGCGATCGCGCGGCGGGCTCACGCGCTGGGACAATGTCGTGGCGGCCTGCGCGCCCTGCAATCTTCGAAAAGGCGGCAAGATGCCCCGCGACGCAAAAATGTGGCCGGCGCAAAAACCTTACCGTCCAACCGTGCATGAGCTGCACCGAAACGGCCGGCTGTTTCCGCCCAACTATCTGCACGAGAGTTGGATGGACTATCTCTACTGGGATGCAGAATTGGAGCCGTAGGCCGTTCGCTCCTGGTTACACGACTTCGACCACGCCCTCGCGCCTTGGGTCACCGACGCCTTCGAACTTGCCTTTCGCCCCTTTGCGGACCGCGTGCACGCCGCCAAAGAACAGGTTTGTCTCAGGCCAGCCATGGGCATCGGGGAATGCGGTGAGGAGAGTGTCACGCTGCTCATCGGTGAAAACAAGGTCCCAGGCCGCTTCCTCGAAGCTCACCGTTCCGTCGCGCTCCACATGCAGCCGAGCGGCATTTACTGCATCATCCAGCCCGATTTTCCGATCCAGCAGATTGACGATGAGCTGAAGGATGGCACTGCGGATACGGTTCGAACCGCCTGAGCCAAGCACGGTAATTTCATCGCCATCTTTTGTGAGGATGGTGGGAGCCATCATGGTGGACAATCGGGTATCCGGTTTCCAATGATGAAATCCTCCCGGATTCAGATCCTCCTCGCCGAGCATGTTGTTCAGCATGAATCCGCATCTTGGAACCATGTGGCCGTTCCCCTCACCATTGGTGATGGTCGCCGCCGCCGCATTCCCGTTGCCGTCGATAATCGAAATATGCGTCGTGCCGCGCGTTGCCGGTTTGTGACCTTCAAGGGCCGCAACATGGGCGGCGATGGTTGGATCTTCTACGATTTGTGCCAATTCCGCGCCGCGTGCTTGGCGTACAGTGTTTATTTCTTCCATCACGCGAGCGAGCAGTACCGGGCCAGGCGTCATGTCCTTGCCAATCACGCGCTCGAGTAGTGCGAGCCCGAAGGCAATGAGCGCGCCGCTGGCTGCCGGTGCCGGGTTCAGCAAAACATCATGATTACGGTAGCGCCAGCACAAGGGAGAGCGCCGCTCGACATTGTAATCGCGCAAGTCTTCCAGTGTCAGATGGCCGCCTAGGTCCAGTGACTGCTCAACCATGGATTGCGCCACCTCGCCTTGCGTAAACAGCCGCGCTCCCTCACGCGCGATGCAGTCGAGGGTGTCGGCAAATTCAGCGTTCCTGTAGGTGTCGCCTGTACCAAGCAGCTTACCCCCCGGAGCGAAGCAGGATGCGGCGGAGGTGCTGGCTGTCAGGATCGGCGCGACGATGGTGTAGAGGTAGGCATGAAGTGACGTAACGATGACACCGTCGCGCGCAGCCAGTATTGCCGGCTCGAACAACCGGGTCATGGGCAGGCTGCCCAAATCCTCGTGAATTGCATATAGGCCTTGAATGAAACCCGGCGTTGCCGTCGCTCCGGCGCCAATATGGAACTCCTGGATTGCCGGGCCGAAATCCGCATTGATGGCGTAGAATTCAAGTTCGTCTTCGGATTTCTTGATCCGGGGCGTTTGTGCAAAAAAATCGTAGCAAACTGCCTTCTTGCTCCCGGCCTGTTTCGCCATCAGGAATCCGCCGCCGCCAATGGAGGAGAAAACGAATTCGGGCACGGTCGCGGTAACCATTGCCGCGATAACCGCGTCGAATGCGTTGCCGCCTTCGCATAAAACCTCGCTTGCCGCCTGCGCTGTGACCTTGTGGCCGGCTGCAACAACTCCTTTTGCTTGTGCCATGCGCTCTACCTAGCGGTGAGGGCCTCGTCTCGCAATAGCCTGAATTGAAAGCGCGTTGGGCGTCGCAATTATGCCGCGCCGGAGATGGAGACTATCGTACGTTACAAAGACATCCGGAGGTGACCAAGAATGCCTATTCTCCGCATCGGATTGCTGTTGATGTTTGCCGCGCTGTGTCTGGTATCAGCGGGGATCTCCTATGCCCGGGACAAGCCTTACCGCACGGCTACGGTAGCGAAGGGCCTTGAACATCCATGGGGCATGGCATTCCTGCCCGATGGGCGCATGCTGGTGACGGAGCGGCCTGGCCGGCTGCGCATCGTTTCGCCCGATGGTACGATTTCGAATCCTGTTTCCGGCTTGCCGAAAATCGCGGCTGTAGGCCAGGGCGGACTGCTTGATGTGGCACTGCACCCGGATTTCAAAAACAACCATCTCGTCTATTTCAGCTTTGCGGAGCCCGGCACAGGCGGTCAGGGGACCGCGGTCGCGCGCGGGCGGCTTGAGGGCAATACGCTCAAGGACGTCAAAACGATTTTCCGTCAGAAGCCGAAGCTTTCCGGCGGGCTTCATTTCGGCTCCCGGCTCGTTTTCGCACCGGACGGTACGCTCTACATCTCCATGGGTGATCGGGGCCGCATGGAGCGTGCCCAGAACACGCGCAACCATCAGGGTACCATCGCGCGGATAAACGACGACGGATCGATACCGAAGGACAATCCTTTCGCGAACAGTCAGGACGCGCTTCCTGAAATCTATACCTATGGCAACCGAAATGTGCAGGGCATGGCGCTCAATCCGCGAACCGGGATCGTCTGGGCGCAGGAGCACGGACCCAGAGGCGGCGATGAGGTCAATATCCTCAAACCAGGCGCCAACTACGGTTGGCCGGTGATCACTCATGGCATCGACTATGACGGTTCGATTATTTCCAAAGACACCCGCAAGCCAGGAATGGAGCAGCCGGTATTGCACTGGACACCATCCATCGCTCCGTCGGGAATGGCATTCTACGATGGTGACAAATTTCCGCAGTGGAAGGGCGATCTCTTCGTTGGCGCGCTCAAGGATCGGCATCTGCGCCGTGTCAAACTCGATGGCGATAAAGAAGCAGGACAGGAAAAGCTGCTTGAGGAACTGGGAGAGCGTATCCGCGATGTGCGCTCCGGGCCGGACGGTTATCTCTATGTGCTGACAGATTCACCCGACGGACAGCTCATCCGTCTGGAGCCGAAGTAGGTCACATGATCGGCAAGGCGAGGTCGGCCTGGGAGAGTGGATCTGCCCCTGATTGCGTCACGAGGCTGGTTCGCCCGATGCACGCCGGAATTCCTGTATCGTCATCGAAGATGATCATGTGCAGGAAGAACACCATATCGGGCTCGACTACGACCGGGTTTCGCGCATACACCATCGGCCAGTCCATCCAGCTGGGCGCGAATGTTGTCCCAAGGCTGTAGCCGCAGGCGTTGAGGCGATAGCGTCCAAGACCTGCCCTATCGAGTGTTGTCGCATGTGCGTCGAAAACTTCGCCGACCGTGCGGCCTGGGACGAGCGCCTCCTCACATGCCTGCAACGCCTCGAGGCTTGCATCATAAAGCGCATTCTGGTGCTGCGATGCCTCGCCGATCCGTATCGTGCGGAACAGGCAGGAATGGTAGTGGCGGTAGGCGCCGGCGAATTCCAGGGTGAGATTGTCTTCGCGCTCGAGATGCCGGCGTCCGGTGAAATAGCGGCACATCAAGGCACCTTCTCCAGAGCCGAGAATGAACTCGTTTGCCGGATCGTCGCCGCCTCGCCGGAATATCTCGCCATGCATGCCCGCAAGAATATCACCTTCGAATGCGCCAGGTCCTGCGATCTCCAATGCTTTGTCCCACGCAGCATCGGCCAACTCTGCGGCCTTGCGCACATATGCGATCTCGGCAGTGCTCTTTATCAACCGAAGCCTGGAGACGATGTCGGACGCATCCTCAAGTGCCGCAAATCCATTGAGTTTTGCATCAAGAGCTCGCCCGTTCGCGGCGGTGAGTCCATAGGCATCATATTCGATTCCAAGTCGTTCGTTTTCCAGACCCAGTTCCGACAGGAGCGTCTTCAAATCCTCCGCCGGTTCGGCATCGGCGCGATCCCTCCATACACGAACGTCTTTGATGACAGAGGTAAATCTCGCCTGGCGCAGATCGGGTGCGCGAGTGAGCAGTGCCATGCGGTCGTCGCTGGTCAGAACAAGTGTTTGGAAAAAGACATAGCCGAATGTGTCGTAGCCAGTGAGGTAATACATGCTTTCCTGGCGAAACATGAGCAGGGCGTCCAGGCCCCGGTTTACAAGTTCCGCACAGGTCTTCGACCGGCGCTCAGCCAGTTCCGACTTCGAGAAATGGATGTGTATGGCTGCCTCCCGCGCTGCATGTCATGTCAAATGGAGGCCTGCCTGCCATGCAGGTGTTTATTTCCGGCAGGCGGTCTCCATGGGGAAGGAAATCTTCGCCCCATTGATCGCTTCAAGAACGATCTCCTTGGGGTTTGATGCATCATACCGGACATCCGCAGTCGCTCCCTGTGTCGCGCGGCCCGTATCCAGGTCAATCATCTGCGCAGCGCTTACTCGAATTTCGCGATAGATGCGTCGACCGTTTCCGTCCTCCACACTCTTGTACATAGTGACATCGCGCATGATCAGCAGCGGTGTTCCTCGTAGGTCGCCGCGTCCACTCCAGGAGAACAGCACCTTGCCATAGGCCTTCTTGTTGGTTTCGACGATGGCAACGCCCATCCCTTGGCGTTGGGGGCTCAGCATAAGTGCGTTTGCCTGTTTCGCTGTGTCAGCCTGGGAAATCTTGCCCTGAATGGTGCGGACAAAGGCGTCGGGCTTGATGAGGTAGTTCTTGTTCATGAAGCTATCGAACTCGTCATAGGCGACGCTGCAGTCGAACGGTCCCGCTGATGCCTGCGGCGTAAACGTCGCGACGAGAAGAAAAGGGGCGAGGAGTGTGCTCAAAAGTCTTTTCATTACATTTCCTTGGCAGATGCTGACCGTTCGTTACGCATTACACAGTATGCAGCGGAAAGAATACACCGTCCGTGTCGATTTTGCGGCACCAAAATGCGCCTTTTGAGTCATGCGGGCATCAGGTCGAACGCGATGGATAGGCGTGTGCCCGCAGCCTCGAAGGGTACAGTGTGGTGATAGAAGTATGAGGGGAACAATACCATTAGCCCTGGCTCGGGCTGGACAGAAAGCGTCTCCGGTTCGATCTTATTGTGAAAATGTTCCGGCGGCCGCCCGAACTCTATCCACCCCGCCTTGCCGCCATCGTCGCTGCCGACGGTTTCCGGAAGTCTTGGATAGTAGACCCCGCTCAGCCAGGCGGCGGGATGGATGTGTGGAATCTGGTGTCCGGAAGCCTGCATGACAACGCCCCATACTGACAGTGTCCAGTCCCTGGGGCGACGCCCTACGAACGGATGGCCGTTGTCTGAGAGCGCATCGCGGTAGGCCGATGCCGCTTTCAGGATTTCTGCTTCAAGTCCGGCAATCGGACCTTTGGGGTCTGCAAGCAATTCACCGGAATGTTTGCCTTCACGGGTGGCGTGGCTTTGCGGCGAGAAGGTTAAGGTTGGATGCCCCTGAACATGGTCGCACAACGCGGCGTTGAATGCTTCCAGCCCGCCATATTCATCCGGTGGAGTGATATGGACAGTACGGACAAATCGGTCGAAATCGATTAGCTCGAGCGCTGCGCCCTGCTCACCTAGGTCCCGCAAGGCAACGGCCTTGAAAGCAAGCAGGTCGGTTTGCCCCGGATGGTGAGTGAGGTATTCATCACATATCTCAAGAGCAGCGTCCGGCATACCCTGCTGCAATTGCAAGTCCGCCAAATTGACATGAGCCTTTGCAAAGGCAGGGTCGATTTCGATCGCTTGTTTGTAAGCGTGCGCGGCCTCTTCGAACTTGCCAAGTTGTTGCAGCCCATAGCCGATATTCAGAGCACTTGCCGCATGCTCAGGTACTTCCGCCAGAACATGCCGATAGGCCTTAATCGCCTCCTCGTAGCGTCCGAGTTCCTGGCAGGCGATAGCGTAATTGTATTCCGCCTCAAGCAGATCAGGATCAGCTTCGAAAGCCCTTTTTGCTTCACTGGCGGCGCCCTTGAAATCGCCAAGTTCCTGCATGACTGCGGCAAGGTTGGTCCGCGCTTCGGGCGACGCGGGGTTGCGTGCAAGTGCTGCCTTGTAGACGACCTTAGCCTCATCGAGGCGTTTGAGAGCTTTGAGTGCGTTCCCGCGCCCCTGCTGCGCACCTGAATGATCATGTGAGATATCAAGGGCGCGCTCATAGGCAGAAAGAGCATCCTCGTTGCGCGCCTGAGTCTCCATCAGCACTCCAAGATTGAAGGCAGCTTCTGCATAGTCCGGATCTGCGTCGATAGCATTCCTGTATGACGCTTCCGCCTCGGCAGGTTGGTCGAGGGCTGCAAGAACATTGCCGAGATTGGTTTGGGCTTCCGCATTGTTCGGCGCGAAGGCAATCGCGGTGCGAAGCAAATCAAGGCCCTCATCGTGATTGCCCGACTGGAATGCCGAAACGCCGGCAATATTGAGAGCCTGTGGGTCTTCCGCATTGGCGGCAAGCGCCTGGCGCGCAAATGCAAGCGCCTCGTCGGGTTTGCCGAGCTGAAGCTGCGCGCGGGCGAGGTTGAGAAAATCCGTTTCGATTGCCGGTGCGCTGGGGGAGGTGAAATCAAACCCCCCGGAATAGAGCTCGGCCGGAGACGGTGCTGCAGTCTTTGCTTTCGGCTGCGCGACTTTCTTCTGCCTGGGGCGCCCTCTGGGTTTTGGCGGGCGAGCTTTGCTTTTTCCGGACTTTCTCATGGGAGAAAAGTCATATCAGTCGCTAGTGAGATTACGCAATTGCGATTGGAAATTTGTCCGGTTATCGTGCGTTCGAAATACTCAGCATGCGGAGTACAGAATGTTTGATCTTGAGAGATTCATCGATGATTGCCGTACCGCCGTAGACGGTGATCCGACCCACAAGCCTATTCAGGATATCGTCGCACGGGCGGTAAGTGAGCCGGGGCAGTTGCTGCAAGCATTGGGAGACCCCACGAAAGGCGAAGTCCAGAAACTCTATTGCTCGGACACTCTCACCATCATCAATGTTGTTTGGGCGCCGCGAATGACGATCATGCCGCACAATCACAACATGTGGGCCGTCATTGGCGTCTATGGGGGGCGGGAGGACAATATTTTCTGGCGGCGTATCAAAGACGATCCAACCGGGCGCATCGAGGCCGCCGGTGCCAAATCACTTGGCAGGGGCGAATCAACACCACTTGGACCGGATATCATCCATTCAGTGACCAATCCGACGGCGAAACTGACGGGGGCGATCCACGTATATGGGGGCGATTTCTTTGAAGAAGAGCGCAGTGAATGGGAAACAGAAGACCTGACCGAGCAAGCTTACGATGTCGAAAAGAACCTCCGCCTGTTCGAGGACGCGAATTCCTTCGTAAAGCCCGGCTAGGTCTGCTCGGGTATCAACTGCAGTAAGCCAAACGGGTCCAATTCCGAGTAGCCTGTTTGCTACTCAGCGGCATTCCGCATGGTGGGGGCTGCGTCGCGAACATCAGCATCGACGTGGGTTTCGAATTTCTCGAAATTCTCGATAAACATGTCAACGAGCGCCTTGGCCTGTTGGTCATATGCTGCCTGATCTGACCATGTGTCGCGAGGGTTCAGAATCGTGCTGTCGACTCCTTCCACCGCTACTGGAACCTGAAAACCGAACACAGGGTCTCTGCGCATCTCGACGTCTGCAAGGCTGCCATTGAGCGCCGCATTCAGCAATGCGCGGGTGGCTTTGATGGGCATGCGATGGCCTGTCCCATATTCGCCGCCTGTCCAGCCTGTATTCACGAGCCAGCAATCGACATTGTGCTCAGCGATCAACTCGCGCAGGAGATTGCCGTAGACGCTCGGGTGGCGCGGCATAAAGGGCGCACCGAAACAGGTAGAAAAGGTCGCTTGTACACCATCGAGACCTTTCTCCGTGCCAGCAACCTTTGCGGTATAGCCCGACAGGAAGTGGTACATCGCCTGGCTTGGCGTCAGCCTGGCGATTGGCGGCAATACGCCATAAGCATCCGCAGTCAGCATGACGATATTGCTCGGATGCTCCGAAATGCCGGTGTCGCTCGCATTCGGAATGAATTCCAGAGGATAGGCTGATCGCGCGTTTTCGGTAAGGGTACCGTCGTCAAAGTCCGGCGTACCGTCAGCGTTCAGCACCACATTTTCGAGCAGTGCTCCTTCGCGGATCGACGCGTCATAGATTTCAGGCTCTGCTTCGCGCGACAGGTTTATGGTTTTCGCGTAGCAGCCGCCTTCGAAATTGTAGATGCCTTTGTCCGACCAGCCATGCTCATCATCGCCAAGTAAGGTGCGCCTGGGATCAGCAGAAAGCGTTGTCTTGCCAGTTCCCGACAGTCCGAAAAACACGGCCGAACCGCCGCCATTCATGCTCTCGTTGGCGGAGCAATGCATCGGCATGATGCCCTTTTCGGGAAGCAGAAAATTCAAATAGCCGAACACCGATTTCTTTGTTTCGCCCGCATAGGATGTGCCGCCAATGAGCACAAGTTTGCGGGTAAAATCGCAGGCGATGACGGTATCGGAGCGCGTGCCATGGCGCTCCGGGTCGGCGCGGAAACTCGGTAGATTGACGACCGTGAATTCAGGTGAAAACCCGCTCAGCTCAGAAGCATCGGGCCTGCGCAACAAATACTGGATGAATAAAGCATGCCAGGCGAACTCAAGATAAATCCGGGCCGGCAGCCTGTGGGTTGTGTCTGCGCCGGCAAACAACTCCTGTACATAGAGCTCTCGTCCTTCCGCATGGGCTTGAAAATCTGCCAGCAGCGTCTCGAAATGCTCCGGGCTCATGGGCTGGTTGTTGTCCCACCAGACCGTGTCCTCGGTTGTTGCATCGCGGACGATATATTTGTCGCGCGCAGCGCGGCCTGTATGTGCCCCCGTTTCGACGGTAAGCGCACCGAGACCTGTAGTCTTGCCCTCCTGCCGAGCGAGCGCATGCTCGATCAGCGTATTGGCAGACGTGTTTTTGTGATGCGTTCCCGGATTCTCGATCGGGAACGAGGTTTTACCGGCAGCATTGCCTCCGGTACCCGCCATGTGTCCACTCCCTAGCACAAGCTCTTTGTCCCGCATCCGCCGCCGGTATGGCTGCACCGCAAAACCGCCAACGGATTGCAAGACGCGCTTCTTAATGAGCGCTGCTCGCTTCCGCAAGGGCGCAGGCGGACGAGGGAGCCAATCGTCACCATTTGGACGATTGAATCAACCAGTTTTGTCACAAATAATTTACCCCATTTGTCGCATTGGTTAACCGCGTGCCAACTGCACCAGTTCAACCAAGGCTTTGCGCACATCTTGCGGCGTTGTGACGCGGTGGGGAAAATCAAGCCGCAGACCGGTTTCCCCGCAGACAAGATCGCATCCTTCAGGGTCGCAGGACACAAATCGCCAGGTGCCGGGCTTCGCGCCAAGCAACTTGGTTGCATAGAGCTGGGTTGCGTCGGCATGTTCTTCGTTCATATGCGCAACAATATCCGGCTCCGCCTCAATGAGAGTGGCCGCATCGGCAATGTCGGTTTGCAGACCATCGGGCGGAATGTCGGTTATGCGGCCAAAGCCGCCCACGAAGTGAGCCCCCTCGGCATTCAGGGAATAAAAATCGAAATCTTCAAAATCGGCATACATAGCTGCCGAAGGATGCCGGCTCAGAAACCGCGCCCGCGCATGGGGATCGTCCGTCTTTTCCAGAATACCAGAGACGCTGACCCGTGCCCCTTCAAGGGGATCACCATATCCACCCGTCTCGTCAAACAAGATCGACGCACGGGGGTCCTGCAACAGGTTTTTGGTATGCTCCGCAAGTGTGGAAATCAGGGTCAGCGGCGCATTCCCTGGCATGGTTGCGACGGTTACAAGCGAGGCGTAAGGGGTGCCGGTATTGCGGTTCAAAGTGGCCAGCGAGGCCTTCAATGCGCGGCGTATTATGCCCCGGGACCATTGATCTGGCTGGATTCTTTCTTGCTCCCCGGGGACTGTCATATTTCCAGCGTTTGCCATATGGTTTAAAGCCGGTATCATTTTTCGGCAGATGGCACTACATATCGTGCCACAATTTGCCCAATTTGCGACCATAAACCGCCGCGGGGGGACGAATGTCTACCGCGAGGGATAAACAAATGCCGACAATTGCATTAGTCGATGACGACCGGAATATCCTGACTTCGCTGCGTATGGCGCTCGAATCGGAAGGATATGCCACGCAAACCTACAACGACGGGTCTTCCGCGCTGGATGGTTTGACCGGCAATCCACCGGATCTCGCCATCCTCGATATCAAGATGCCGCGCATGGACGGTATGGAGCTATTGCGCCGCCTGCGTCAGAAATCGGAAATGCCGGTCATCTTTCTCACATCCAAGGATGAGGAGATAGACGAGCTGTTCGGCCTCAAGATGGGCGCGGACGATTACATCCGCAAACCGTTTTCCCAGCGACTTCTCGTCGAGCGGGTCAAGGCTGTTCTGCGGCGCGCCCAGCCACGCGAGGCATCGGCAGCCGTTGAAAATTCCGCGAAGGTTCTGGAGCGCGGAAAACTGAAACTGGATTCAGAACGCCACACGTGCGAGTGGGACGGTAATCAGGTGACGTTGACAGTCACGGAATTTCTCATCCTGCAAGCCTTGGCCCAGAGGCCGGGCGTCGTCAAAAGCCGTGATGCGTTGATGGATGCAGCCTACGATGATCAGGTCTATGTCGATGACCGCACGATCGACAGTCACATCAAACGGCTTCGCAAAAAATTCAAATACGCCGATGAGAAGTTCGACGTGATCGAAACGCTTTATGGTGTGGGCTATCGATTCAAAGAAAGCTGATGAGCACACCTGGCGATGGCCGTTGAGACAAATCGGTCGATAAATATTTCCGGCACCAAGCGCTTTCTGCGCTTTCCTCGCGATATGCTTCGCCGTGTTGCGCAGAAGGTTGAGTCGGGATTTCCTTTCGCCAGCCTGACCCAGCGCATTGTTATCCTGAACCTGTTTGGCTTTGCCATTCTTGTAACGGGAATTCTGTTCCTCAATCAGTTCCGCGCCGGTCTGATTGAGGCGAAAGTTCAGAGCTTGTTGACCCAGGGCGAAATCATTGCAAGCGCTATTGGTGCATCAGCAGCCATCGATACTGAACGGGTGGCACTGGAGATTGAATCCAGCAACCAACCAACCGGGATTACCCAGCTGGACCAAGGCCTTGGTTCGCTCGAATTTTCGATAAATCCCGAGCGGGCTGCGCCTGAACTTCGTGACTTGATCAGGCCAACCAGGACACGGGCGCGCATCTATGACCGCAGTGGTGCGCTCATACTCGACTCAGAGACCCTGTATTCACGCGGCCAGATTCTCCGCTACGATCTGCCGCCGTTAAATCAGCGAAAACCCGATGTTTTCACAAAATACTGGCGCAGGCTTTCCCAATGGCTATGGCCGCAGGATTTGCCACCTTCCATCGAGGATGCCAGCGTCAACGGCAAGCAGATTACCGAGGTGGCGTCCGCGCTTTCCGGCGTTTCCGTGCCAATTGTGCGGGCAAACGACAGAGGCGAGCTGATCGTTTCCGTCGCTGTTCCCATCCAGCCGGTTCGCGCGGTTCTCGGTGTTCTCCTGCTCTCCACACGAGGAGGAGATATTGACGACATTGTTGCGGGCGAGCGTTGGGAAATCATTCGCATGGGGCTCTACGCGGCGGCCGTCACGATGTTGTTGTCAATTCTCATGGCGCACACCATCGCCGGGCCGATCAGGGACTTGTCCGATGCGGCGGAACGTGTACGCCGGCGTATAAAGGCACGGGCGGAAATACCGGACTATACTTACAGATCCGACGAAATCGGCCATCTTTCAGGCGCGCTGCGCGATATGACAGCGGCGCTCTATCGCCGGATGGATGCGATTGAAAGTTTCGCTGCAGACGTGTCGCATGAACTGAAGAATCCCCTGACGTCACTACGCAGTGCCGCGGAGACACTTCCCCGCGTTAAGACGAAGGAATCGCATCAGCGTCTTATCGAGGTCATCGACGATGATGTACGTCGGCTTGACCGCTTGATAACTGACATTTCCGATGCGTCTCGACTTGATGCCGAACTGACCCGGGAGGATGCGGAGCCGGTTGACGTCGCGCAAATGCTTCAGTCGATCATTCCAACTTTCAGCCAGTCTGGCCGCACGCAGATGCCAAAAATTGTCGTGGAGGTTCCCGAACGTGCGTCGCGCGACGAGAACCGGTACGTCGTTCTCGGGCACGACATCCGTTTGGGGCAAGTCATCACAAATCTGCTGGATAATGCCGTCTCGTTCTCGCCCAAACGCAGCACGATTTCGGTATCCGTCCGTCGTGTCGGTGGAGAGATCGAGATTGTCGTTGAAGATGAGGGGCCAGGAATTCCTCCCGATAATCTCAGCAAGATTTTCGACCGGTTTTATACGGATCGCCCGGGTGAAGATGCCTTCGGTAAGAATTCGGGCCTTGGCCTCAACATCTCGCAGCAAATTGTGATTGCGCATGGCGGTAAGATCTGGGCTGAGAATCGCCTTGCAGAATCGCGTAGACGGCGCACGTCACGCGCGTCTGCCAAAAGCGCTGGTGCCCGTTTCGTCATCCGGTTGCCGGCGGCGTCCGTCAAAAGGGCTTGAGAATATGGCGGCGGAAGCGTCGTCCGGCGACCTTCTCATTCATGGAACATGCATTGCGATTTCCGGCCGTGCCGCCCTGCTCAGAGGGGCGCCAGGGTCCGGCAAATCCGATCTGGCGCTGAGGTTTATTTCCGCGTTCGGCGGCACACAACGCCCCTCTGATACTGCCGTGCTGATCAGCGATGACCAGGTCCTTGTAACCAGACAGGGGGATGTCGTTGCTGCCCGCGCACCAGACACGATCTCTGGATTGCTGGAAGTGCGGGGCATCGGCATAACCGACGTCGCACATGACAAACATGCGATGCTGGTGCTGATCGTGGACATGGTGAAACCAAGCGAAGTGCCGCGCCTGCCGCCTGAACCTCTGCCGAGCGTGAAAATTCTTGGTATTCCGGTTCCGATCCTGAAACTCGATCCATTCGAACAGTCGTGTCCGGTCAAGCTGAAGCTGGCTCTCACGGGCAGTCCCTGATGGAGCGCAGTTGCCACTTGCACTTACGGTCATGCAGCGACAAATTGTGAGTTTCCATTACGCGGAGACGCGCGGCAGCATATGGAACGCTGCGGAATGCGTTGGAGAGGAACAAAGATGATCGGGCTGGTGATCGTAACTCACGGTCGACTTGCACATGAATTTCGGGACGCGCTGGAGTATGTGCATGGACCACAGGAGCAATTGGTGGCTGTCTCCATCAGTCCAAATGACGATATCGAAGCGCGCCGCGAGGAAATCGTGAAAGCGGTAAGCGATGTCGATAGCGGCCAGGGAGCACTGTTGCTAACCGACATGTTCGGTGGAACGCCGTCCAACCTGGCGATTTCAGTTATGGAACAGGCGAAGGTCGAGGTTATCGCTGGCGTCAACCTGCCGATGCTGATCAAGCTCGCAAGCATTCGCAGGAATACCGATCTGGAACAGGCGATCCTGGATGCCCAGGAGGCGGGCAAGAAATATATTTCGGTAGCCAGCAAGATTTTAAATGAAAGATAATTCGCCAATGTGCAAGGTGTCTCTGAGGTTGCTCAATGACGGATGACCCTAATGGGCAGCAAGAGCCGGCATCGGCAGCTCGCATTTCCGGCGAAGTGACCATTCCGAATTTGAAAGGGCTGCATGCGCGTGCGTCGGCGCAATTCGTAAAATGCGCGGAGCGTTTTGGCGCGAATGTGCAGGTCACTCACGACGGACAGACTGTGCTTGGCAAATCTATCATGGGCCTCATGATGCTTGCAGCAGGGCAAGGCAATACGATCTTGATTGAGGTCGAAGGGCCGCAGGCACGCGAAGCGCTCGATGCACTCATCTCTCTTGTCAGTGCGGGATTCAACGAAGAAGCCTAGCACGCAACCGGCAGGACAATGGTGCTGATCGGTCAGCTCGTGATGCGCAACTGGTTGATTTCGTTTGCGATTGCCTCAAACACCTCGTCCATCGTATTGCTGTTTTCGATCGAGAATGCGCGCGAGTCTCCAGACGCGCAACGCCTGAGCATGTTGATCGTGGCGTCATCATTCACTTCGACAGCGATGGTGAAGATGGTGACGTCGCTCGCCTTGGCGTTGGTGCAGCTGGTTTCGGTCTTTGTATTCATCGCGCGTTCGAGACGCCACGTTTGTGTTGTAGGCGACCTCAGTCGGCCGTGTTTTGAAAAGCCGTATGCAGAAAATCTGGATTTGTTCTGGTGGTTCCTGCCGGTATGTGTGTTCTTGCCGTCGGTCATGACGACCATGAATTTGCGGTTGCTGGATTCTTCGTATGCCCGGCCCTCGGTGAAGGGTTCACCCGGCGACAGGATGCGCCAGCCCCACATGACGCCTTCATGAATATTGGTCATGCCGTTGGCCCACATGGCGTCAATCGCAGCGGTGACTGTCCCTTCACTGTCGCTCAGCGGCAATATTGGGCGTGACGTGCAACGATAGTTGGGTCCCTTACCATTCGAGAGGTTTGCAGACGCGCCATCGTATTTACAAGTTTTTTCCTGGGCCTGAACCTGAGTTTGATCGTCTGGCGGCGCGGGGCAACTGTCCGGGTCATCTTCAAGATAGTTATTAACATAACTGTGTTTGTTCGGATCCGGCTGGTCCGGTTCATCCGGTGCGAAATAATGCACAAACAGGGAATTGCCGCCGCTTGGATCGGAGTCGGTAACATCATGCGGCGAAGGGCGCACCTCGACACAGCCGCCCCAGCCTGTGTTGGTGATGGCGTTGAACCGGGAGAGCCGTGTTACGTTGTCGCTGAAATTCTCGAAATGGATCGATGACTGGCCGGCCGTATCCATCCATGATGCGTTTGCGTTTCCGGTTCCGACATTGACCGCTCCCGCGAAGGGCACAATTCCGATACTAACGGTGCTGGTTGAGCGTTGGGCCTCAAACAGGATCTCAGTGAGGCTTTTGGCGGCGTCCCTGAGGTCGGCAATCTTGGTGCCGTCCATGGAGCCGGAATTGTCCAGGACAAGAGCAACTTCAATGGTGCCGTTCGAAACATTCACAATCGAGGTGGTTCCGACATCGAACTTGTCGATGCCAAGGACACCCAAGAGATAGGTATCAACCCCGAGGTTCGCCGTGCCGGTCACCAGGGTGCCATCGATGTTGAAATCAGCCGAATACCCGGGAGGGAAGTCAGCGCCAAGATTGGCGCTAAGGACATCCATGCCCACTTGACGTGCATCGCCGGTTTCCGCACCCATATCTACTTCGCGACCAACGGCAAGGGTTGCCGAATCCATCGCGTTCTGCAGTTTTGAGCGCATTCGGTATGCGTTTGCGTAGTCGACGGCGCCGCCTACAACCCCGATCATGGGGATCAACGTCAGACCGAACAACAGCGCGACAGCACCGGCGCGGTCCTTGTAGAAGCGCTTGAGAGTGTTTCGAGCGCGCGAGAGGGGGCTGACAGGGGCAAGGCAAGTCAAGAATCCGGGGGCCATGGTCTTGATACTCTTGAATAAATTGAACACGTAACTGTGTATGCAATACGTGCCTTGCCTGGGACCACGGACCAGCGCGTACCGATAGTAGAACAGGATTCAGTTTCAAAACCGTTACCTGCACGAGATTCCTGTCTGGCGCACAAAACCCGGTCGAAACCAGCTTTAATGAAGATATAACGATTTCTTTATATCTCTCTTGCATCAGGCTTGGTGCTGGGATAATAGAAACACTTGAAGAGTGCGCTAACGCGCCGACTTTCCCACCAAATGCAACATCAGAAGGCTTATGGCATGGACTACAAGGTCAAGGACATTTCGCTTGCGGATTTCGGACGCAAGGAGATCGAAATCGCAGAAACTGAAATGCCTGGCCTTATGGCCACTCGCGAGGAGTACGGCGAAAAAAAACCGCTGAAGGGCGCACGCATCGCCGGTTCCTTGCATATGACAATCCAGACTGCCGTGTTGATCGAAACCCTTGTTGCCCTTGGCGCGGACGTGCGCTGGGCGTCCTGCAACATATTCTCCACTCAGGATCATGCCGCAGCCGCTATTGCTGAGGCCGGTATCCCGGTCTATGCGGTCAAGGGTGAATCTCTGGAAGAATACTGGGACTATGCGGACAAGATATTCCTGTTCGAAGATGGCGCGAACCTGATCCTCGACGATGGCGGCGACGCGACTATGTATATTCTGGTCGGTGCGCGGGTCGAAGCGGGCGAAAAAGATCTCATTGAGAATCCGCAATCCGAGGAAGAGGAATATTTCTTCGCACAGATCAAGAAACGCATGGCGAGCGACCCGGGATGGTTTACCGCTCAGCGTGACAAGATCAAGGGCGTAAGCGAAGAAACCACAACCGGTGTTCACCGGCTATACCAGCTGGTTGAGAAGGGGCTTCTGCCGTTCCCCGCGATCAACGTCAATGACAGCGTCACCAAGTCCAAATTCGACAACAAATATGGCTGCAAGGAGTCTCTTGTGGACGGCATCCGCCGTGCGACGGATACCATGATGGCCGGCAAGGTGGCGGTTGTTTGCGGTTATGGAGACGTTGGAAAGGGGTCGGCTCAATCGCTGCGTGGGGCCGGCGCACGGGTGAAGGTAACCGAAGTCGATCCCATCTGCGCTCTGCAGGCTTCAATGGATGGATTTGAAGTCGTAACGCTGAAGGAGACCGCGCCGAGCGCCGATATCTTCATCACGACCACCGGCAATAAGGATGTCATCACTCTTGATGACATGCGTGCCATGAAGGACATGGCGATAGTCGGTAACATTGGACATTTCGACAACGAAATTCAGGTCGCCCAACTCAAGAATTTGAAATGGACCAATATCAAGCCGCAGGTGGACATGATCGAATTTGCTGACGGCAAGCGGATGATTTTGCTGTCGGAAGGGCGGTTGCTGAACCTCGGCAATGCCACGGGACACCCGAGTTTCGTCATGAGCGCTTCGTTCACCAATCAGGTGCTGGCACAAATCGAACTCTGGACCAAGGGCGGCGAGTACGAGAACAAGGTCTACGTTTTGCCCAAGCATCTGGATGAAAAGGTCGCGCGCTTGCATCTCGAGAAGCTCGGTGCTTCTCTGACGGAGCTCAGCTCGGAACAGGCGGATTATATAGGCGTGGCCGTCGACGGTCCCTACAAGCCGGAGCATTACCGCTACTAGGTCAAAGAAATCATCTCAATCCGCATTCAGCATGTGGGCAATCGAACTCAATCTCGGGTAGTCTGAAGCTGATTCGCCCGATAGACCGGTCCATGCACGCCATTAGAGGTGTTTGCTGCGTGGTGTTGTGCGCGTGCAGACCATACGGGGGTTGCCTGGAGCGGATACTATGCTTGTCGGCAAATTGCCGAGGGACAGTCTGAAGGCTGGAGGCCTTACTTTTTTGCTCGCTGCGACGGTCATTTGCGGACCGGCTGTTGCGGGCCCGGTTTCGGCCATCACCGATTCCGGTCTTGATGCACGCGCCCTGCTGCTGATTGGAATCTTCGCAGGCAGCATGGTGTTTGCGGTCTTTGCCGGCGGCATGCTTTTGCGCGCCGCGCGACGCGCTAGGATTGCAGCGAAGCGCGCCCGTGAAAACGCAGATGAGCTTGAGGCCAAGAAGGCGTCGTTTCAGGCGCTGATTGCCGCGGAACCGCAAGTTTTGTTGCATTGGGAGGCCGGCGGAACTCCCGTCCTGGCCGCAGCCACGCTTGATCCTGAACTTGCTGTTCCCGCGGTAGCTGAAGGCGTCGTGGGATTTTCTTCATGGCTCGAAGCGAACTCAGCGTGCGAACTTGAAGAGCGAGTCTCTGCTCTATTGGAAGCGGGTGAGGGTTTTGCGTTAATTGCGGAAACCGCAGCAGGTGCCAAGCTTGAGGCGATTGGGCGTGCGTCCGGATCCGGTGCGATTCTGAAAATCCGCGACGTCTCGGGTGACCGGAAACAAATGGCTGCTCTGGCCAGCGAACGCAAGCAGATCAGCCGCGATATGGACGCGGCGCGCGCGCTTTATGACTCGCTACCCATGCCGGTTTGGTTTCGCGAAGCCGGCGGCCGCCTCGCATGGGTAAACAGCGCCTATGCCAATGCCGTTGACGCTGAACATGCACAATTGGTGTGCGAACAGCAGATCGAATTTCTGAGCACGCGTCAGCGCACGCTGGCGGAAGAGGACCTGCAAAACGGCGAAACGCACGCCAGGCGCATTCATGCCGTGGTGGCAGGGGAACGCCGTGCCTTTGACGTGATCGCGCGGCCTGTCGGGCCGGCAAGCGCCGGTATCGCCATCGACGTGGCTGCGCTGGAATCGGCGCAAAGCGCACTCAATCAGCGTTTTGAAGAGCACATGCGCACATTGGATCGCATCGCAACGGCGGTTGCCATCTTCTCGCCCGACCAGAGGTTGCAATACTACAATCAGGCCTTTATCGACCTGTGGGCATTGGACGAGGCTTGGCTGGCGGCAGGCCCTGCGAACGGCGAGATCCTGGACGCGCTGCGCCAACGTCGCTGCCTGCCGGAAGAAGCCGACTTCCGCGCCTGGAAGCAGAAACAGCTTGGTCGCTATGAAACGGCTTCATCACAGGAAGACTCCTGGCATCTTCCTGATGGTCGCAGCATCCATGTCGTTGCCAATCATGCAGCCGACGGTAGTGCTACGTTCCTATACGAAAACATCACGGAGCAATTGGCGCTGAAGAGCCGATATAACGCGCTCATTCATGTCCAGAAAGAAACCCTCGACCATTTGCGCGAGGGCGTGGCCGTGTTTGGGATGGACGGTCGATTGAAGCTGTTCAATCCAGCCTTTGCCAGCATCTGGAAGCTTAACGTCGAAGCGCTCAACGATGAGCCACATATTGACGAGGTTATTGGCTGGTGCCGGGTACTGCTCGATGACGACGCCGCCTGGGATCAGGTCAAGCGCGCCATCACCGGGATTGACGATGAGCGCGCGACGCTTGAAGGGACCCTGACGCGCCCGGACGGAAGCATACTGGCCTATGCCGGTCTGCCATTGCCCGACGGTGCGACACTGCTCACCTATCTCGACATCAGCGATACAAAGCGCGTCGAGAATGCGCTTATAGAGCGCAATGAAGCGCTCATAGCCGCTGACCGCCTGAAGAGCGCGTTCATTTCCCATGTGTCCTACGAACTCAGGACGCCGCTTACCAACATCATCGGGTTCGCACAGTTGCTCGCGAGCCAGCGCACAGGCGATCTCAACGAGCGCCAGCGTGAGTACCTCGGCGATATCCAGACCTCGTCGGACTCACTGCTTGCGATTATCAACGATATTCTTGATCTGGCGACGATCGATGCCGGTGCGTTGGAACTGTCTCTGGCGCCCGTGAAAGCGCAAGAGGTTATCGGCGCAGCCGTGGCAGGTGTGCAGGAGCGCATAAATCAGGGCGGCCTTGATTTGCAGGTGCGTGTGGGCGAAGACGCGCAGGACTTCATCGCCGACGGGCGACGGGTGACGCAGGCGCTCTTCAACCTGCTTTCCAATGCCGCCGGTTTTTCCGAGGCAGGTGGGCGCATCATTGTCGATTGTCGGCGCGACGCCGAGATGATCGCCATAAGCGTTGAGGATGAGGGGCGCGGAATTCCTGAAGACTACCACGAAAGCGCGTTTGATCGGTTTGAGACACGCCCCCAGGGCTCGCTTCACCGCGGCGCGGGACTAGGCCTCACCATTGTGAAAAACCTCGTCGAATTGCATGGGGGGCGGGTTTCTCTTAACTCCGCGCCGGGTGTTGGCACCACGGTGACCCTGCATTTGCCGATCAGGCAGCATGAACAGGCAGCGTCACCACAGTTGGATGAGNGCAGCAGCGAATTGGATGAGGCGGGCACACAAATCCCGCCGTCTGCCGCCGCGACCGGATGAGCGCGCACTGGACAATTCAGGACGCGGATCTGGATGAGGTGATCCGCCTCAGCGCCTTCGTTGCTCTTTTTCTGAGGCCAGGCGACATCATTGCTCTTTCAGGTGCGTTGGGGGCTGGAAAGACAACATTTGCACGTGGCGTTGTCCGCGCAATTCTCAAGGATGACGCACACGATATTCCAAGCCCGACGTTTGCGCTCGTCCAGAGCTACGAACAGGGCCGCTTACCGATTGCTCATATCGACTGCTACCGTATGGAAGGCGCGGACGAACTGCGGGAAATTGGCTTTGATGATGCGCTAATAAGCGGTGCCGCCCTGGTTGAGTGGCCGGAGCGGGTCGCGCAGCATCTGCCCGCTGACCGACTTGAAATCGCCCTCACGGACGGCTCCAGCGAGCACTTGCGTAACGTCACGATCAAGGGTCACGGCGTATGGAAGCCGCGGGCCAATCGCCTCAAGGCGATGATGAATTTTTGCTCTGGCACGGAATGGGCGAGGGCAACACCTCTGTTTCTTCAGGGTGATGCCTCAACACGTGCCTATGCACGTCTTCTCCGCAACGGTGACACTGTTGTTTTGATGGATTCACCGGCCCGGCCNGACGGGGCGCCCGTGCGGGACGGCAAGCCCTACAGCCAGCTCGTTCACTTGGCGGAAAATGTNAAACCGTTTGTCGCGATTGCCGGAGCGCTGGGAGAGGCTGGATTGAGCGTCCCGCGCATTCTTGCGCATGATCTGGAGAGCGGATTTCTCATAATGGAAGACCTGGGTGATCGCGTTTTTACAACCGAGCCAGGAAACGATCCTTCACTCGATGGGCTCTACGCGGCGGCTGTAGACGTGCTTGCGCATCTCAAGAACCATCCTCCAGTGTCTCCGCTCTCACTGCCTTCTGGTGAGGAGTACACGCTTCATGCCTATGACCAGGAAACGCTGGAGTTCGAGGCGGAGTTATTGCTCGATTGGTTCTATCCCGCGGTACACGGACATGCGGCTGGCGATGATGCGCGCAACACCTATCTCGACACGCTTCGGCCATTGTTGGGATCCGTCATAGGGCAAGATGAGGACTGGGTGCTGAGGGACTACCATTCTCCTAACTTGCTTTGGTTGCCTGATCTCGAGGGAATCGCACAGGTCGGCGTAATCGATTTTCAGGACGCTCTTGTTGGGCACGCAGCCTATGACCTTGTTGCACTGCTACAGGATGCTCGTCGCGATATCCCGGAGGATCTTGAAGGACGTCTGTTCGCCCACTACTGTCGCGCGCGTGCGCGAACTGAGGCTGGATTCGATCTCGCGTCGTTTTCTGCTGCATATGCAGTGCTCGGTGCGCAGCGCAACTGCAAGATCCTGGGCATATTTACGCGGCTTGCGAAACGTGATGGCAAACATGATTATCTCGCTCACATACCGCGTGTTTCGGGTTATCTGGAGCGAAACCTGGCCCATCCCCGCCTTGAGCAGCTTCGCGCATGGTTCGGCAAGAACCTGCCTGCTGACTTGCGGGCCAAACCGTTCAACTCGTAGCCGTCGGAGGGCCTTGTGAGCATGCCAAAGACAGCAATGGTGCTCGCAGCAGGGCTTGGCACGCGCATGCGTCCATTGACGGATAGTGTACCGAAACCGCTTGTGCCTCTGGTAGGCAAACCGCTCATCTCCCACGTCCTTGATCGCATTGCAGCTGCGGGTGTAGCTGAGGCGGTCGTAAACGTGCATCACATGGCTGATCAGATCGAAGCACATCTCGCTGGACGCGTGCATCCAAGTATCGTGATTTCAGACGAACGCGACATGCTGCTGGATACCGGCGGCGGTGTTGTTCACGCGCTTCCCAAGCTGGGCAATGCGCCCTTCTTCATCCACAATTCGGATTCGGTATGGATAGAGGGCGTTAACCCGTGCCTTGGACAGATGGCACAAGCTTGGGATGCTGATGTTATGGATACGCTGCTTCTACTTGCGCCCGTTTCCGCAACGCTCGGTTATGACGGACGCGGGGATTTCGCCATGGATACAAAAGGCCTCGTGCGCAGGCCCGAGCAGGGCGAGAGCGTACCATTTGTGTTTACCGGCGTATCCATTGCCCATCCCCACCTGTTCGAGGAAGCACCGGACGGAAAATTCTCGATGAACGTACTGTGGGACAGGGCAATCGACGCTGGCCGCGTATACGGCGTGCGGCACGAAGGTCTGTGGATGCATGTCGGCACGCCCGACGCAGTGCGCGCGGCCGAGGAGCGCTTGCGCCGTGAGCACGCGTGAAACCAAAGGCCCCCGGCTCTACACGATTCCGCCTGACGTTTCATTTCTCGACACGCTGGCACATTCGATCCTGACAGGTGATTTGCCGGTTGCGGGCGGAGAACCGCCCGACAAGCTTGATCTCGCTCGGTGGACGGTTCTTCTTCCCACGCGCCGCGCCGTACGCGCCCTTCAGGATGCGTTCCTGCGGATGTCAGGGAATGACGCCTTGCTGTTGCCGCGCATCCGCCCTCTCGGTGACGTTGATGAGGATGAACTCGAACTGGCGTCACCACGAGAAGCGGGAGAGGATGCTGTCCTGGCGCTGTCTCTTCCTCCTGCCATTGGCATCCTTGATCGGCGGTTGGCATTGACCACGCTCGTCCTGCGGTGGAGCCGGATTGCGGCTGAGACGGCAGAGGGCGAAGGCACCCGGACCCGCGCCACACCGGCACAAGCTGCGAGCCTAGCCGCCCAACTCGCCGTATTGATGGATTCACTGGATACCGAGCGCGTTGGTTTGGATGCTCTTGCCGCGCTGGTCCCTGAGCAGTTCGCCGAGCACTGGCAGAAGACATTGGATTTTCTGAACATCATCACCGAACACTGGCCGCGGATTCTGGAAGAGAACGGAGTGATGGGCCCATACGCCCGGCGCGATGCCTTGATGGCTGCTGAGACAGAGCGTCTTCTCGCGAACGAGCCAGATGCGCCGGTGATCGCCGCAGGTTCGACGGGCACCGTGCCGGCAACGGCTGCTCTGTTGGAAGCCGTTTCGAAACTGGGAAACGGTGCCGTCGTGTTTCCCGGCCTGGATGTTGCGCTGGACGAAGAAAGCTGGCTGGCGATCTCGGAGCCTGAACCTCATCCCGAGCACCCGCAATTTGGCATGCATCAATTTCTCTCCCGTCTCGGGATGACTCGAGAAGAGGTGATCGTTCTGGGTGCTGGTGATGGGAAGGGTGGCAGAGCCCGGCTTACATCTGAAGTGATGCGGCCTGCGGGCAAGACGGACAGGTGGCTCCAATTTGCGAAGAACGCCGACCGGGATGAGCTTGCGAGCGCTCTTGGCGGGCTTTTGCGTATCGATGCGCCAACAGAACAGGATGAAGCCGAGGTCATATCCCTGCTGCTCCGTGATGCGGTCGAGCAACCTGATCATACTGCCGCGTTGGTAACGCCTGACCGCAGGCTTGCCAGGCGTGTATCGGCGCGGCTTGAGAAGTGGGGTCTGCAGGTCGATGATTCCGCGGGCAAACCTCTGGCCAAGACACTGCCTGGTGCATTCATGGATGCAGTGGCCGAAGCCGCTGGAAGCGGTATGAGCCCGGTGCCTCTATTGGCACTGCTCAAGCATCCCTTGACGCGGTTGGGACGCAGAGCAGGAGAGATGCGCCGCGCTGTGCGGCTTTTGGAGCTTGCCGCATTTCGCCAGCCGGCAACGGCTAAGGGTCTTGCAGAGCACCGCGATGCCGTGGCTCGCGCCCGTGCGCGGGACGGAAAACACATTCACCCCAATATCAAACGTCTTGGCGAAGAGGACTGGCGTACAATTGATCTGTTGCTGAATGATCTCGAACTGGCATTCGAACCCTTGCGGGAACTCTTTCTGAGACACGATGATGAAGTGCAGTTTGACGCCATCCTGCGAGCCCATATCGAGGTGGGGCAGTCGCTTGCAAGCGATGAAACCGAAGTCAGTGCCGTCCTGTGGCGCGGGCAGGCAGGCGAAACACTCGCGAATTTTTTTGAGGCCATGCTCGCTGCAAAAAGCAATGACCTCCCAATAATACCTGCTGACTATCCGGACTTCTACCGGGCTTTCATTTCCGGACTGCCTGTGCGTGAACGCGTGCCTGCCCATCCGCGTGTTTTCATTTGGGGCCCGCTGGAGGCGCGCCTTCAGCGTCCCGATACGGTTGTGCTCGGCGGCCTCAATGAGGGCGTGTGGCCGGCGACAGTGGAAAGCGATCCGTGGTTGAGTCGGCCCATGCGCGCTGCGGTCGGGCTTTCAGCGCCAGAGCGGAGAATCGGTCTGTCCGCACATGACGTTGCCCAGCTCTTGGGTGTTGAGAAAGTGTATCTCACGCGGGCAGAAAAAGCAGACGGTACACCAACGGTCGCTTCGCGCTGGCTGCTCAGACTCGACGCCGTGCTCAGCGCGCTTGATCTGCGCGAAGCAATCAAGCCAATGGACCCCTGGCTTGATTGGGCACTGGCACGTGACATGGCAGATCCTGTCCCTGCTGCTGCACCGCCTGCACCAGCTCCGCCCGCTGACGCCAGACCGAAGCGTCTCTCAGTCACCCGCATCGAATCGTGGATCGCCAACCCTTACAGTATTTTTGCGCGGGATATCCTGAGGCTTTATCCCCTGGAGGCGCTAGCCGGTGAGCCCGATGCAGCGCTGAGAGGCATGCTCGTCCATGATGCACTTATGCAGTTTGCATTCGAGTATCCCGATCGACTGCCGCCAGATATTGCTGGGAAGCTTGTCAGTTTTGCCGATGATCTGTTTGCGGAGTATGGCGACAAGGTGCGTATCAGCGCGTTCTGGCGCGGTCAGATGGCGCATTTTGCCAGATGGTTTGCCACCACCGAGCATCAACGGCGCAACCACGTCACAAAAGTTTATGCGGAGGTGAGTGGCGTGCTGCCTCTGGAGGGGACTGCAGAATTCACACTGACCGCGCGTGCGGACCGCATCGATGTTCAAGACAATGGTGAGCTTGCAATCTACGACTACAAGACGGGAAACCCGCCGACACTAACCCAGGTTGATAAATCTTACGCTCCCCAGCTCGCTTTGGAGGCAGCAATCGCACGGTCGGGAGGGTTTGATGGTGTCCCTAGGGGATCTGCATCGCGTCTCGCTTATATTCGCGCCCGCGGCTACGGCCAGGGCGGTGAAGAGCGTGATGCCAGTAACAAACTTGCGCCAGAAGCGCTTGCCGACGAAGCGATTGAGCATTTGCGGCGGCTCGTATCTGATTATTCGAAGGAGGGGCAGCCCTATACGGCACTGAGACGTCCTGGCTTCTCCTACCGCTTCGATGACTATGCGCATCTGGCGCGTGTTGACGAATGGCAGTCCGGCGGCGGGGAGGAGTAGAATCCCATGTCCGTCACGCAATTTAAACAGGAGACAGATCGCAACCAGGCAGTTGCCTCCAACCCTGAAATTTCCGCATGGGTGTCGGCCAATGCCGGCACGGGAAAAACAACCGTATTGGTCAACCGTGTCCTGCGGCTTTTGCTGCAAGAAGACGAGACCCTTGGTGCCTACACGCGGCCTGAGGCAATCCTTTGTCTCACCTACACCAAAGCGGCGGCAGCCGAGATGGAGAACCGGCTGTATGGAATTTTGAGCGAGTGGTCGGTCATGGCCGAGCCGGATCTTGCGGGCGGGCTGAAGGACTTGCGAGGGCACGCCGCGACGCCGGGTGACATGGTGCGTGCACGCCAGCTCTTCGCGGTTGCGCTCGATACCAAGGGCGGACTCAAAATTCAGACTATCCATGCCTTTTGCGAGCGGTTGCTTCACCGATTTCCGCTTGAAGCAGATGTGCAGGCGGATTTCAAGGTTGTGGCTGATCAGGAGCAGCGAGCCCTGCGCGATGCCGCCATCGATGCAGTGTTGAGCGAAGCAGTTAAAGACGAAACTGCACCGCTTGGCCGAGCACTAATGCAGGTCATTGCAGCAACCGGCGAGGAGCGATTCCGCGACATCATCGGTGTCACACTTGGCAGCCGGGACGCGCTGCGCCAAATGAGCGATCTTGCGGGCGGCGACAAGAGGTTTCCTGATGCGGAGCGTCGCGGTATCGCACGGGCTCTCGGCGTCAGCATCGAGCGAAGCGTCACGGATGTTCTCAATGAGATGGCCGATGTGCTGAGCGATGGACAGATCGATTTCATGCTGGCGGATATTCCAGCAGAAAAGACGACGGAGCAGAGGTTGCTCAATGCATTGCGCAAGGCGCAGGCGCAGAAAGCCAACGAGCCGCGCGCGCAGGCGCTTCGCGATGCGTTTTTGACGCAACAGCATAAGCCGCGCGCAAATCTGCTGACCAAGGCAGTCAGAGAGGCGTTTCCTGAGGCGTTGCGCCAGCTGGAGGAGGCGCAGTCACAGATCGCAACACTCGCGCAGGAACAGGCAGTGCTGGAGATCGTTTCATCTACCGGCGCGCTTTTGACATTGGCAAATGCGATTATCCGTGAGTACGAACATTTGAAGGCGTCACGGGCAGCGCTGGACTATGACGATCTGATTGTGAAGAGCGTCAATTTGCTTGAAACATCCCGCGCTGCCGCATGGGTGCTCTACAAGTTGGACTACGGTATCGACCATATCCTCGTCGACGAAGCTCAGGACACCAGCCCGATCCAATGGCGGGTGATTGATGCACTGGCGCGGGAATTTTTCTCAGGGGAAAGCGCGCGAGAGACGGCGCGCACCCTGTTTGCAGTTGGGGATGAGAAGCAGTCGATCTATTCCTTCCAGGGTGCGGATCCGGAATCTTTCGGCATCCACGGTCGCGGGTTCGGGAGGCAGGCTCGAGACGCAGGACGCGAATTCAAGACCGTCCCGCTCACGGTATCGTTCCGTTCCACTGGACCGGTGCTCAGGACCGTCGACGAGGTATTCGCGCGTGGCGCGGCCCGAGAGGGAATGAGCTGGGCCGGTGACGAAGTAGTGCATCAGGCGATCCGCGAGGGTCAGCCAGGTCTGACCGAGTTGTGGGCGGTGGAAGTTCCGGAAGATCATGAGCCTGCCCATGCGATGCGGCCACAGGAGAGAGTTGCTGTTGGCCGGCACGTGCGCGACAAGCTGGCGGATCGGATAGCCCGCACGATCCAGCATTGGCTCGAGAAGCGCGAGCAACTTCCCTCACAAGGGCGCGACGTCCAGCCGGGTGACATTCTTGTTCTGGTGCGGAGCCGTGATGAATTCGTGGCCAAACTCATTCGCGCTCTCAAAGCACGCGGCATTCCCGTCGCTGGGGCCGACAGAATGAAGCTCGCGGAGCAGCTTGGTGTCATGGACCTGATGGCCGTGGGGGACTTCGTACTCATGCCGGAGGATGACCTGACACTGGCCACCATACTTAAGAGTCCGCTCATCGGCTTCGATGACGATGATCTGTTCGATCTGGCATATGGCCGTGACGGCGCCCTTTGGGATGCCTTGCGGCAGAAGGCAGATGAAAATGAGAAATATGCCGCGGTCGTTATACAACTAACTCACTGGCTCAATCAGGCGGACAGGGAGCCGCCCTATGAATTTTTTGCACGTGTCCTGGAAGAGGACCAGATGCGTATGCGCCTTGCGCTCGTCGCCCGGTTAGGGCCGGACACGGGTGATGCCATAGACGAGTTCCTCAATCTCGCGCTCGACTATGAACAACTCGCGCCGCCCTCGCTTCAGGGATTCCTCGATTGGATGCGTAAAGCCGAGATTGAGGTGAAGCGCGATATGGAGCAGCTTCGCAACGAAGTTCGCATCATGACCGTACATGGTGCGAAGGGCCTCGAAGCCAATATCGTTATCCTGCCTGATACCTGCAAACCACCAACCGGACGGGGTGGTGCCAAACCCAAATTGCTGCCGCTACCCCGCGCATCGGCACCCCCCAACAGCCCTGACCATCTCGTTTGGGTGCCTTCCGGCACAATGCCGCTGGAGGCCATAAGCGAGGCTAAGGAGTTGCTGAAAACGGCAGAGCGTGAAGAGCATAACCGGCTCCTATATGTGGCGATGACACGGGCCCGGGACAGGCTCTATGTGTGCGGTTGGCAGCAAGGGAAGGAACTGCCCGCCGATTGCTGGTATTCGCTTGTTTCTGAGGGGCTTAAGGAGTTGGGGCAAGAGGCCTCGGGTGTATTCGGCGAGCCTGTCTTCCGGTATGAAGTCGCAGCGACGGAGGAAGCTGCGCAAGCAGACCGCAAAGTGGAGGCATCGGAGGTTCTGGTGGCGCTGCCTTCCTGGGCGTTGACTGATGCTCCACAAGAGGAACCGGCCAGTCTCGCGCTCACACCGTCGGCTGTTCCGGAGATTTCGAGTAGCGCAACGCAAGAGATGCTGCGCACCGAGCAGGATGTGGAACCTCCGCTCTCGCGCGCCGGTGCAGCGCGTTTCGTGAGGGGAAATCTCATACACGCGTTGCTGGAGCATCTGCCCGGGGTTCCATCTGACCAGCAGGAACAAGTTGCCCGCGCATTCGTCGACGCCCGTGGTTCAGCGCTTGATGAGGCGCAACGCAAGGCAATTGTGACAGAAACAATGGCGATCCTGATACATGAGGATTTTGCACCGCTTTTCGGCCCGGGAGGTTTGGCGGAAGTTCCAATCATCGGACGATTACCGCGAAAGGCGGCTCCATCGCTGGAACTTAGCGGTCAAATCGATCGGTTGATCGTGGGCGATGACGAGATTTTGATCGTTGACTACAAGACCAACCGCCCGCCGCCATCCAAGCCCGAGAATGTAGCCCCGCTCTACAGACGTCAACTTGCTGCTTACAGGGCCGCCCTCAGCCAGATTTACCCCGGCAAGCGGGTTCGCGCGGCGCTTCTGTGGACTGCGGTACCGCACATTATGGAGATCCCCGGTGATATATTGGACGAAGCAGCCGCGAGCTTCGACGCGCTCTAGCCAGCCCTTGACGGCGAGGGGGCGGGCACATACGTTCCGTGCGACTTTGATGGGTTCGGATTGATTCCGAAGCCCGGAACACAGGAGACGCACTCCATGACGAGTTCTGAGGTATCTGACGACACATTCGAGGATGAAGTCCTGAAATCCGGTACGCCGGTCGTAGTGGACTTCTGGGCTGAATGGTGTGGTCCCTGCAAACAGATTTCTCCCGCGCTTGAAGAAATCGCCACTGAAATGGCCGGCAAGGTCAAAATTGCCAAAATCAACATCGACGAAAATCCGAGCACGCCGGGCAAATACGGCATCCGGGCGATTCCGACGTTGATGTTGTTCAAGGACGGCGAAGTGGCTTCGACGCAGATGGGCGCTCAACCCAAGGGCAAACTTTTGGACTGGATCAACGACGCTATTTCCTGATCATAGCCTTTGTGGGTCAGATTATGCTGTAAAGCCCCGGTCCAGAGCCCGGGGCTTTATTTTTCGAGTGATCCAAGGATGTGCCCCGCCAAATAGAGCGAGCCGCAAATCAAGATTCGCAGCGGCTCGTCTGACTGTTGGCGGCTTTCCTTCAGCGCCGTGAGGAAGTCTGGCTCGGGATGCGCATCAAGCCCCGCAGCACGAGCGATCTCTGCCAACTCATCCGCACCGTAGGCCTTGTCCCTGTCCGGCACGGTGAGCGTTGCCGTCCACTTGGCAAGGCCGGCGAAGTGTTTGAAGAAGGCAGACGCATCCTTGCCCGTCATCATTCCGCAAATCAGGTGCAGGGGGCGTGGTACCCGCTCTTCCATCTCGGCCATGGCGCGCGCCAACGCTTCAGCCGCGGATTCGTTGTGTCCCCCATCGAGCCAGATTTCTGAACCCTTCATTACATATGGCTGAAGGGAAGGGTGCGTCAGGCGCTGAAGCCGGGCCGGCCAGCGCGCCGATTTAAGTCCGCGCGCCATTGCGGCTTCGTCGATTCCGCTATCTGCCAGCGAACTTGTGGCCGCCAGAGCGAGGCCGGCATTGTCGATCTGATGGCGTCCGGCAAGGCGCGGCAATGGCAAATCAACCAGGCTTGCATCGGTCTGGAAGACCAACCGGCCATGTTGCTCGAAGGCATCCCAAGCCTGGCCTTGATCAACAAGTCTTGCGCCGAGCTCTTGCGCGCGCGAAGCGATTGACTGGAATGCTTCCGGTGCCTGACGAGCGACGACACAAGGCACATCCCTTTTCAGAATTCCGGCCTTTTCACCTGCAATCATTGCGAGGTTGGAGCCGAGGTAGCGCTCGTGATCGTGGGATACGGACGTAATGATCGTCAGGGCAGGACGCGACACCACGTTTGTCGCATCAAGTCGGCCACCAAGACCAGTTTCAAGCAGCACATAGTCCGCAGGGTTCTCCGCAAAGGCGAGGAAGGCTGCAGCTGTCGTAATTTCAAAAAAGGTGATTGGCTCATCGCCGTTCGCTTCCTCGGTGCGGAGGAGATAAGTAGACAAATCCTCTTCCGAGATATGAACCGCACCATGTGGGCCAGCCAGCGCGATGCGTTCGTGGAACCGCACCAGATGCGGAGATGTAAACACATGCACACGCTTGCCTGCCGCCTCCAGAATGGCCTTGAGGTAGGCGATGACCGAACCCTTGCCATTGGTCCCGGCCACATGGATGACCCCTTGCAAGCGTTCCTGAGGGTTGCCGAGGGTGGTGAGTAACCGCTTCACTCGGTCAAGTGTCAGGTCGATCACTTCCGGATGCAGCGATTCCATCCGTTTAAGAATCTCGGCACTGGATTGGCTGCAAGGGGCGGCAGGGCTGTCGGCGCGCCCAACGGAAGGTGTCAGAGATGTCATTGGAAATGAACGGCCTCAGTTGGGCGCGGCGTTGCTAGTCGGCAGCAGGGCGGGTATCGCCATTTTGCACTTCGTTGTCCGTGCTCTCGTTCTGAGGAACGTCCTCCGTTTCAGCGTCCTCAATGCCGCTCTCATCGGAGGCAGCGTGTTCTTGAAGCGGTATCTCCTGGTCTGCCATGCCAGTGCTGAGTTCATCACGTCGCGCATCCATCAAAAGCTTGCAGATGCGGCTCAGTGTTTCACGCAGCTTGTGACGGTGGACGACCATGTCGACCATGCCGTGTTCCAGCAAATATTCCGAGCGCTGGAAGCCTTCGGGAAGTTTTTCCCGGATGGTCTGCTCGATTACCCGCGGACCTGCAAATCCGATGAGTGCGCCGGGCTCTGCAATATGAATGTCGCCCAGCATTGCATATGACGCGGTGACGCCACCTGTCGTTGGATGGGTGAGGACGACAATGTAGGGAAGGCCGGCTTCTTTCAGCTCTTGTACGGCGACAGTTGTGCGAGGCATCTGCATGAGAGAGAGAATGCCCTCCTGCATGCGCGCGCCACCTGAGGCAGCAAACATGATAAAGGGCGTTTCACGGGATATGGCTTCCCGCAAGCCGGTAATAACTGCCTCACCTGCAGCCCGCCCGAGCGAACCGCCGAGAAATGCGAAGTCCTGGGCCGCCGCGACAACGGCCGTACCATCCAAGGTGCCGGCGCCAACAAGTACCGCGTCATTGAGGCCTGTCTTGGAGCGGGCGTCTTTTAGCCGGTCGGTGTAGCGTCGCTCGTCGCGAAACTTTAGTGGATCGGCACTCACTTCAGGCGTTGCGATGGCTTCGAATTCGTCCCCATCAAACAGGAAACCCAACCGCGCTTCGCCTGTCATGCGCATATGGTAGTCGCTGCCCGGAACCACAAACTGGTTCGCTTCCAGATCTTTGTAGTGAATCATTTGCCCGCTTTCAGGACATTTGATCCATACATTGTCCGGCACTTCCCGCTTGGACAGGATGCGCTGAATCTTGGGACGGACGACGTTGTTAATCCAGTTCACGGTCTTTTCCTCAGTTCGATAGCTTTGAGTCTGGTGACCAGCATTTCCACGAGCCTAGTTTTGGCGTAAGGCTATTTCGCGGCCGCAGTTTCGCTTTTCGCGAGCCCGCCTGCAAGGCCTCTTACCAAGTCGGTGACCTTGCTAACAGTGTCCCTGCCTGGCTTCTCGTTATCATCGAGCGTGGACTTGAGGGCATCAACGAGTGCTGTTCCCACCACAACCCCGTCAGCACCTTCGGCAATCGCCCGAGCTTGTTCGGGCGATCTGACGCCAAAACCAACCGCGACCGGCAAATCCGTTTCTTTCTTGATGCGCGCCACATGGGCGTGCACATCCCTTGGGTCGGGCGCTTTGGTGCCCGTGATGCCGGCGATTGAGACGTAGTAGACAAACCCCGACGTGTTTGAGAGTACGGCAGGCAGGCGTTTCCCGTCGGTGGTTGGCGTCGCCAGGCGGATGAAATTAAGCCCCGCATTCAGTGCGGGAATGCACACTTCCTCATCTTCCTCAGGCGGCACATCCACAACAATGAGGCCATCTACGCCAGTCTCTAGGCAGTCGGCAATGAAGGCGTCCACTCCGTAGATGTAAATCGGATTGTAGTACCCCATCAGGACAATCGGTGTGTCATCGTCCTGCTTGCGAAACTCGCGGACCATTTGAAGTGTCTTCTTCATGGTCTGACCGGCCTTCAGTGCGCGCTGGGATGCGGCCTGAATCGCCGGTCCGTCAGCCATCGGGTCGGAGAAGGGCATGCCGAGCTCCACAACATCCGCACCCGCGCCAGGGAGCTGTCTCAGGAGCTCCAGTGACGTCTCATAGTCGGGATCACCGGCGGTGGTGAATGTCACCAGCGCCCCACGCCCCTCCTTCTTCAATGCTGCAAAGCGTGCGTCGATGCGGGTGGCCATTCCTACATCTCCACGCCGAGATGCTTGGCTACGGCAAAAACATCCTTGTCGCCGCGTCCGCACAGGTTCATCACCAGCAGATTGTCTTCCGGTAGCGTCGGGGCGAGCTTTGCGACTTGGGCCAGAGCATGGGATGGCTCAAGGGCGGGTATGATGCCCTCAAGCTGCGTGCAAAGCTGGAACGCGTCGAGTGCTTCCTTGTCGGTGATGGGGACATAGGTGACCCGGCCGGTATCGCGCAACCAGGAATGTTCCGGACCCACGCCTGGATAGTCGAGCCCGGCGGAAATCGAATGGCCTTCGATGATCTGGCCGTCGTCATTCTGGAGCAGATAGGTGCGGTTGCCGTGAAGTACACCTGGAGCGCCGCCATTCATGGAGGCACAATGGTCTTCGGGGTCGTCGAGGCCGCGCCCGCCCGCTTCCACACCATAGATGGCGATATCTTTGTCATCGAGGAACGGGTGAAACAATCCGATGGCATTCGAACCGCCACCAATGCATGCGACCAGCGTATCGGGGAGGCGGCCTTCCGCTTCCTGCATCTGTTCGCGCACCTCGTTGCCGATCACAGACTGAAAGTCCCGTACCATCGCCGGATACGGATGCGGACCGGCCGCAGTACCGATGATGTAAAATGTGTCATGGACATTGGCCACCCAATCCCTGAGTGCCTCATTCATGGCATCTTTGAGCGTACCGGTCCCGGCGGTGACGGGTCGCACCTCCGCGCCGAGTAATTTCATGCGGAACACGTTGGGTGCCTGACGTTCTATATCCGTCGCACCCATATAGACCACACATGGCAGTCCAAAACGTGCCGCCACTGTGGCCACGGCCACACCGTGCTGACCGGCGCCAGTCTCGGCAATAATGCGGGTCTTGTTCATACGTCTGGCAAGCTGGATCTGTCCCAGGCAATTGTTGATCTTGTGGCTACCTGTGTGGTTCAACTCGTCGCGCTTAAAATAGATCTTCGCACCGCCCAGATGTGTAGTGAGCCGTTCAGCAAAATAGAGCGGGCTCGGGCGTCCGCCATAGTGCGTATTCAGATGCGTGAGTTCGCGCTGAAATTCCGGATCAGTCTTGGCCTTTTCGTAGGCCTGCTCAAGTTCGAGTATGAGCGGCATCAGCGTCTCGGCAACGAAACGCCCGCCATAGAGGCCGAAATGACCACCCTCGTCCGGCCCGCCGCGGTAGGTGTTCGGAGCATTCATTTGGGGTGTTTCAGGCATTTTCTGGCTCATGGCTGGTTTCTGGATGCGATGCGGATTTTGCAATCTCGATAAAACGCCGGATCAAGGCATCGTCCTTTACGCCTGGCGCGCTTTCTACGCCCGAAGACACATCGACGATCGGTGCGTTTGTTTCGGCAATGGCTGCTGCAACATTATCCGGGTTGAGCCCGCCTGACAGCATGAAACTGTTGCTTCTCTTAACGCTCATGAGCGCCTGCCAATCGAATGGCATGCCATTGCCACCGGGCAGTGCGTCGACCTTCCCGTCCGGCGCCTTGGAGTCGTACAGAATTAAATCGGCGCATTCCTCATATGCGCGGGCGGTTTCCACATCTGACGATGTTTCGACCTTAACTGCCTTAATAACCGGGCGGTTAGCGATGGCCCTTATTTCGCGAACACGTTCGGGCGGCTCATCGCCATGCAACTGGATGAGATCTGGTGTAACCTGATCGAGGACTCGCTGTAGTGCAGCACTATCCGGATTGACCAGCAGAGCCACGGATTGCGCTTGCCCGCGCCCGCGATCTGCGAGCATGGCTGCGGTTTCGTGGCCCACGTTGCGCGGCGAGGGTTCGTAAAATACGAGCCCGAAATAGTCTGTTCCGGCTTCGAGCGCTACGTCCAGCGCGCGGGCGGTTTTCAAACCACAGATTTTTACTTTTACGCTCATTGCTTTTGGTTTTTCCGGAGGGGCGGCCAGCTCCGAATTGTGGAGTTTCATCTTCCTGCGCAAACTAGGAGATCACGTCAACGCTGTCCATGCAGGGGCTGCGTGTTACTCGGCTGCCTCAGCACTGCCTAGTCGTGGCGTATGCGCGGCGCGTAGCTGCTCGTTGAGCTGATCGGTTTCTGAACGAAGAGCCGTTGTCTCCCTCGCGCGCGCTTTGGCTTCCTTACGCCATTTGCTCTGACCGAACCACGTAACAATACCTCCAATCAACAGCCCTGCCAGGAATGCGGCCAGCAGGAACAAAAAGAAGGGAGCATCTAACGTAAGAAAAGGGTCATCGGAGGATAGTGGGTCAAGGTTCAACTGCACGGAATGGCGGTTTGCCAGAGCAAACGCGACCAGGATCACCCCAGCAGGTAACACCAAAAACAGCCAGATAAATTTTCTGAACACCAATTGACCCCGTTCAACTGGATCACTTGCCGCAATGGAGGGCAGTGTCCTCAAATGGCCCGGCGGTCTCTTTCTGCCAGATGTGCCAACATTCAGCCGGTAGGCGCGAACACCAGACCGCTACACCTAACCGATGCTACTGCCATTGCCACCTTCAGAGGGACCGTAATCCCGGTTCAGCCGTTCGCGCAACTCTTTGCCTGTTTTGAAGAAGGGAACATACTTCTCTTCTACGAACACAGTATCGCCAGTCCGGGGGTTGCGCCCCTGCCGTGCGGCGCGGTGCTTTACCGTGAATGCGCCAAAGCCGCGCAGTTCGACGCGGTCGCCGCGGGCCAGCGCGGCAATGATCTCTTCCAGGATTGTATTGACGATGCGCTCAACGTCCCGCTGGTAGAGATGCGGATTTGCGGAGCCGATCCGCTGAATGAGTTCAGACTTAATCATGACGCAACCTCAGCTTCTTTCCCCCTTGCGCCTATCTATTTGGCTCTTATTAGTTTTTCGGCGCGCTTAGTTCTGCTGAGCGTGCCAAACAGAGACCAAGCCGTCAAGCCGAACACGGTCTAATGTGCTTCCCGGACCAAGCACCGATTCAACAGCTGTGATAGGCAATCCGGCCCATTGCGCGAGGGATTTGACCGCCACGCGGAACCATCCCAGATTTCCAGAACTGCCAATCTCCCAGTCCATGACCTCAAGTTTTTTCGGCACATTTCGATTTTCTTGGAGCCAGGCAATGGCGTCGTCCTCACCACCGATCTGGTCAATGAGTTTCCATTTCAGGGCCTGGCGACCAGAATAAATTCGCCCCTCCGTCAGTCCCGGCACTGTGGCAGGGTCGAGAGAGCGCCGCTTGGCAACCAGCCCAACGAACCATTTCTGGGACTCCGACACCATTTCACGCGTCAATTCACGCCCCGGCTCGCTCAGCGGTCGGAAAGGTGAGGGTACAGCTTTGAGCGGGCCGCTCTTAACTTCTTCCATCTTGATGCCGAGCTTGCTCAATAGCTCGGTTACCTCAGCCCATTGCAGGATGACACCGACAGATCCCGTTATGGTGCCACCGCGCGCGACGATATGATCTGTGGCGATCCCCACCATGTAGGCAGCCGATGTCGCGACCGTCGAAAAAACAGCCACTACAGGCTTCTTCTCGCCGAGTTTGAGAATCGCACGATATAAAGATTCTCCGCCGACGGTGGTTCCGCCGGGGCTGTTTATTCGCAGAATGACGGCTTTGGTCGACTGCGAATTGCCGATCTTCTCAAGCAGTTCTTCACGCTTGCGGTTTTGCCGGATCAACCCTGTAATATCCACACGAGCAATATGCGCGCCATAGCCGAAGGCGGCGGCAATCTTCTCGTTTTGCAGGGTGAGCGTCGCAACGAGTGCAATTATTGCGACGACGGTCAGAACGCGCCAAAGGGTAACGCTGCGCTTGAGCCGCCGCCTGTCGACAAGAAAATCAGCTCGCAGAGTCATTAAGCTCCACCCGGCTGCAAAGGTCCGATGCCAATCCGCATGCCAGAAGAAACGAGGGATATGAGCCTTCTAGCTCTCCTCGCCCTTGCTATCGTCCGCATCATCGCCAGAACTGTCACCTTCCTCAGCCTTGGCTTCCGGTTCGTCTTTTGCCTTGGCCTTGGATTTCGGCTTGGCCTCCTCAGCCTCAACCACAATCTCGGCTTCTTCTTCGCCGTCTGTGTCTTCCTTGGCCTTATCGAGGGCAGCACCCAGAATATCGCCGAGTGACGCACCACTTACGGTCGAGCCGTACTGTTTGACGGCTTCTTTTTCCTCGGCGATTTCAAGCGCCTTGATTGAGACGGTTAGCTTGCGCGCTGCCGGATCAACCTGTGTGACCACAGCATCGACTTTTTCACCAGCCGCGAAGCGTTCGGGCCGCTGTTCGGATCGGTCGCGCGACAAGTCGGATCGGCGGATAAAGGTCGTCATGTCAGAGTCCGACAGCTTGACCTCAAGCCCCCTGTCCTTAACCTCAATAATCTCGCAGGTAACCCGCGAGCCTTTCTTGAGGCCGCTATCGCTCTTGAGCGGATCGTCGCCCATCTGCTTGATGCCGAGCGAGATGCGTTCCTTTTCCGCATCGGCTTCAAGGACAACGGCTTTGACCACATCGCCTTTCTTGTAGTCCTGAATGGCCTCTTCCCCGGAGCGATTCCAGTCGAGATCCGAGAGATGAACCATGCCATCGACGCCGCCATCCAACCCGACGAACAGGCCGAATTCGGTAATATTGCGGATCGCGCCTTCAATCTGTGTTCCAACCTTGTTGCTCTCGGCAAAGGCAGTCCACGGGTTCTCCTGGATTTGTTTGAGTCCAAGAGAGATCCTGCGTTTCTGCGGGTCGACCTCGAGCACTTGAACCTCGACCTCCTGGCTTGTCGACACGATTTTCCCGGGGTGGACGTTCTTCTTGGTCCAGCTCATTTCAGATACGTGGATCAGACCTTCGACGCCTGACTCAAGCTCAACGAATGCNCCATAGTCGGTGATATTCGTCACTGTGCCGGATACGCGGGTCCCAATCGGATACTTCGCTTCGACGCCTTCCCACGGATCGGATTCGAGTTGNTTGATGCCGAGAGAGATGCGCTGTGTTTCGGGATTGATGCGGATGATCTGCACCTTGACTGAATCGCCGACCTTGACGATTTCGGTCGGATGGTTGACCCGCCGCCACGCCATATCGGTGACATGCAGCAGACCGTCAATTCCGCCGAGATCAATGAACGCACCGTAGTCGGTTATGTTCTTTACGACCCCTTCGATAACCTGACCTTCTTCAAGCTTGGCAACAATTTCGCTGCGCTGTACCGCTCGGGTCTCTTCGAGAACGGAGCGGCGCGAGACAACAATGTTGCCACGCCGACGATCCATCTTGAGGATCTGGAATGGTTGCGGGACGTTCATGAGAGGCGCGATATCGCGCACCGGCCGGATATCGACCTGACTCCCAGGCAGGAACGCTACCGCGCCATCCAGGTCTACGGTGAAACCGCCCTTGACCCGGTTGAAGATGATACCTTCGCAGCGTTCGCCCTTCTTGAATTTTTCCTCAAGCCGCACCCAGCTCTCTTCGCGGCGTGCTTTTTCACGTGAGAGAACCGCTTCGCCAAGCGCATTTTCAACCCGCTCAAGATAGACTTCCACGTCGTCGCCGACGGTAATGGTTGGATCCTGGCCCGGAAGAGTGAACTCTCTCAGCGGGACGCGGCCTTCGGTCTTCAGGCCGACATCGACAACCGCAAGGTCTTTTTCTATGGCGATGACTTTTCCCTTTATGACGCTGCCTTCTGCAAGGGCGGAATCACCTAGGGTCTCCTCCAACAGCGCGGCAAAATCCTCCCGCGTCGGATTGAGTTCACTTATCTGCGCTTCGCTCATCAAGTCTCCGTTTGCCTGCTCGGTGGCCGTCCTGCGCTTGATGTACTCGCGGCGGCATCAAAAAACTGGCTTGTCTCTGGCCGGGAGGCCCATCCACCCGGCGCGTAAGTCCTTCAATCTATTGTGTTCCGTTGATATGGCCAGCTGATCCGACGAACCGCGTCATCCGGGCATACCAAATGGCCTGCCATCCTTACGCCTGCGAAATCGCTGTGTCGATAAGTTTTACGGCGGCCTTAAACGCCGCCTCTATACCCAAATCGGAAGTATCGAGCAAGTGTGCGTCTTCGGCTGGCCTTAAAGGAGATATGGCGCGCGAGCGGTCCGCCTCGTCCCGCGCTGCGATTTGTGCATGAATTTCTTCATAGGAAATGTCGTGCCCAACCTCCATAAGTTCCTTGTAGCGGCGCTCTGCTCGCACGTCTGTAGAAGCTTCCACGAAGATTTTCACGTCGGCCTCGGGACATACGACTGTCCCAATGTCGCGGCCCTCGATGATCGCTCCCTCTCGCCTGCTCGCAAACACACGCTGAAATTTGAACAGCGCCTCACGTACGGCCCCAATTTTGGCCACCCGTGCCGCTGCTTGTCCAACCTCCGGTGTTCGCAGGGCCGGGTCGTTGAGTGTTCCCGAATCCAGAGATTGCGCGGCATCAGCCGCGGCGGCTTCATCGTCCAGGGCATTGCCGGCTGTGAGTATGTCGCGGGCAACTGCGCGGTAAAGCGAGCCCGTGTCGAGATGGGCAAGGCCGTAATGTCCGGCAAGTTTCTTGGCGAGCGTGCCCTTTCCCGAAGCCGCCGGTCCGTCCATCGCAATCAGCATTTACCTCGAAGCCCCGTTTTCCAGTTGCCTCATCTCAACTGCTTTCCTCGATATGTGCGCCCAGTTCTCTCATCATTTCGGCAAATCGGGGAAAGCTGGTGGCAATGATGGGCGCATTGTCGATTGTAACCGGTTGCTCGGCACCGAGCCCCAGAATGAGGAATGCCATGGCGATCCGGTGATCCATATGTGTTGCAACCTCTGCACCGCCGGGTGCAGTTCCTTTTCCGTGCACGATCAGGCTGTCGTCAGTGGCGGTCGCATCGACGCCGCATGCGATGAGCCCGGCAAGGGTTGAGGCGAGCCGGTCGCTTTCCTTCACACGCAATTCGCTCAACCCCTCCATGCGCGTTTCGCCTTGGGCAAAAGCGGCAACGGCAGCAAGGACGGGATACTCGTCAATCATCGTGGGAGCCCTGGAGGCTGGCACGGCGATTCCTTTGAGTGCGCTCGACGAGACACGGATATCCGCCACCGGTTCTCCACCTTCCTCGCGCATATGCTCAAACTCTAGAGTTGCCCCCATCTCCTTCAGTGTCTGGTAAAATCCGGTCCGTGTGGGGTTTGCCAACACGCCCTTAATGGTGATTTGGGAGTTTTCCGCAACGAGCGCCGCCGCAGCCAGAAATGCTGCCGAACTGGGATCTCCGGGCACCGTGACGGCACGGCCTGACAACTGGGCGTCGCCCTTCACTGTAATTGAGGTGTGGCCATCTTTGCTCGACATCGCGATATCTGCCCCAAAAAAAGTCAGCATTCGCTCTGTGTGGTCACGGGTCGGCGTTTTTTCGATCACCGTGGTTTCGCCTGGCGCATGCAAGCCGGCAAGGAGTACGGCGGATTTCACCTGAGCTGAAGGTACGGGAAGCTCATAGACCATCGGCACGAGGTCGGCGGACCCGATAAGGGTGAGCGGGAGGGTATCGCCATCACCCTCCACCCCGAGGCCCATACGCTTCAGTGGTGTGAGGACGCGCCCCATGGGCCGACGGCACAACGACTCATCTCCGGTGAATATGGCGCGCACGTCGTTGCCTGCCACGAGCCCCATCATTAGTCTGGCCCCAGTTCCCGAATTCCCGAAGTCCAGCACCTCGGGCGGTACCGTTAATCCACCCACGCCGCGTCCGAAAACCCGCCACACGCCATCCTCGCGGTCAACGCCGGCGCCGAGCGCCTGTAGGGCGTTGCCGGTTGCGAGGACGTCCTCGGCCTCGAGAAGACCGGTTATGTGCGTGATCCCGGTTGCCATTGCCCCGAGAATCAGCGCCCTGTGGGAAATTGACTTGTCGCCGGGCACATTGACGTGCCCATTTAGCGCCTGAGATTTTGAAGAAGTCAGTTTGGAAGAGGGCATGATATAGGTGCGCCTTGCGGCGTTTGGTTTCGATGTTGGCGGTCATCAACCGCACCAGTAGGGGCGGCGCAATTGAGCCGCTCGTGCTTGCATCTGTCAACGTTGATTGTCAACCGGCGGTGGATGGTCGTTTTTAGCTTTTGACACCGGCGGCCTGCCATGGCAAGGAACCCGCGATTCGAGCAGATTTAGGGATATCGCATGTCAAAGGAAGTACGAGGAACAAAGCGGCTTTGCGAAAGCTGCGGCGGCAAGTTCTACGACTTGGGACGCACGCCCATCGTGTGTCCCATGTGCGAGACCGAATTCGTCGTCGTGCAAGCGAAGCCGAAAGCGCAGCCAAAAGCCGCGCCAAAACCGGAGCCTGAACCCAAGGCGGCGCCGGAACCAAAACCCAGCGTGGAAAAGGCTGAGGCCCCGGCGGCGGAAGTCGTCAGTCTGGACGAGGTTGCCGCAGAAGAAGAGGTTGTCGACGACGCTGACCTTGCAGATATCGATGGCGACGAGGAAAACATTCCGGCAGCCGATGAGGAAGACAATACCTTCCTTGTGGAGGACGAGGACGAACCCGGCTCCGATGTCAGTGGAATTATCGGCACACCGGTTGAAACCAAGGATGAAACCTGATTGTCGGGAGGCGAGGTTGCCTTGGCGCATCGCACTTGATCGCACAGTCAGGGTGGCATAACTAATCACTTCATCGGTTTCTGAGGAATTTCCTGTTGAAACCGTATGTGTGGGGCCATAGCTCAGTTGGGAGAGCGCGTGAATGGCATTCACGAGGTCGGCGGTTCGATCCCGCCTGGCTCCACCATTACTTTCAAGGCCTTAGCCAGACATTATAAATCAGAAGTTGCGTTCTAGTCAGCAATTTAGTCAGCATCCAGAGATCACAAGACCGCACTGCCTGTGGCGCACTAATTCTCTGAAAACGTTATAAAAAATAGCTTGGCTCGGATTCTGCGAGGGGTTATGGGTGGAATTGCCATGACCCGCGATACCCCACATAAAGACGGACTGTTGGCAGCAGGTTTCTTGATGATGCTGGCCATCGCAATCGGCCTGCTGGTGATGGTTGTTCTGTTCGTGTTTTGGTGATGAACCTCCCCCGTTTCCTCTGATTGTCACAGCCAAACTGAAGAAAGGCTGTCGCGAATCGAAATATCGTCGCATTCTGTATTCGGGTTTCCGCTGAATTTTTCAGAAAACCAAAGGGAAATTCGGAATGAGCGCCGAGGAAAACGGAGTTGAGTACCCAGTAGACGTTGACCTGGGAGACAACGGTGGTCGGGTTCGATTCAAGACGCCCAGTCAGGCTCTGAGATGGGCGAAGAAGGAAAAAGAATTCTGGGGTTGGGCGGACGAGTACGAGCCCTCCACCAACAACCCGGAAATCCCCGACATAAGAAACCGGCTTGTTGGGGCATACAGCGATTTGGTCATGTTCGCTGAAGAGTGGGTAGAAGATCCAAGCCACGGCGCGGCAACAATCAATATTGCAAGTGTGCTGTCTCGCTACCAGAGAGAGGACACCGGCTCTCTTTGCATCCTCCAGTCCGGTACGCCCGAAGCCGCAGCGATTGAGACCATTAAGAATGAGTTGGGCGAAGACTCGGCGCTGGCAGCATTAGGTCTTGCTACCGATCAGAACCTAACTCTCAAAGAGATCGAAGTTATAGAGGGCGTGTTTCTCTATGTCGCAATGAGTGCAGGCTTCTCGTCCAAGACGGTAGCAGCTCAGCGCCGTTCTCTGAAGAATCTACACACAGACATGAAAGAGACGCTGACCGAAAACGTGTCAGAGATTGACGAATTCAAGGAGCAGCTTTCGAACTTGGTGGATACTCAAATTACCGCCACCGATGCGGCCCCTGCTCTTCTGAAAAGACTGATGAGGAGTGTCTATGATCAGGTAAATGAGGAGTGGGTGGAACTAAAGGAATCCTACGATACCTCATTTTCGCTCTTTGAACCGAGACGCTATTGGAGCGAAAAGCGAACGAAGCACAAAAACTTTGCGATCGGCTTTGGAATAGTGCTCTTTGCTTACATCGGCGGGGCAATCGTCGCTGGGTTTTTACTATACGACGATCTCGGCCCCGTTGACTTTTCGAGCCTGAAGGATTGGAACCTAGGCCCGGTCGGTTTGATCGCGCTTGGTGTTGGTGTTGTGTTCGCAATCGCGCGGATATTCCATCGTTTGTTCGTCAGCCAACTGCATTTGTACAATGATGCGGATGAACGCGTAACGATGCTGGAGACTTATCTCGCGCTGAACCGTAAGGGGCACACGCAACCCGAGTGGCTGCCGGTGTTGTATGCGCGCCTGTTTGCTCCTGCTTCTGACGGTGTTGTCAAAGACGAAATCGCGTCCCCTTCGGTAACTGAATACGCCATGAAGACCGGAGAACGCATCGCAGGCCGTTAGCTACAATGTCAATACCGAAGCGCAAGCATGTTTGAAGAAGCTACAAACGAAGATTTTCGCAACTGGATTCAGCATCATCTGGATAAGGCGATTGATGCTGAAAAGCGCGCACTGGTCCAGCTGGCAAACGAAACTGCAGCCAAGGGTTCATTCCAATCCAGTTACAGAATAGTCAGGTCATTGGAGCTCGCGCATGAAGAGTTTGACAAGGGCGTTGCTGCTGCATTGGGCGAGCTTTCACGCGTAATCGAGCGCACTGAACTTGATAAGTATGAACTCCGCAAAATTGCGGAGGTGCAACTTAACAAGTTCATTGAGGAAGTGAAAATCGCTTTGAAACCAGACAGCCTCCGCAAATACGGCGGAGGAATAGAGAAGACGGTCGATGAACAAGTTGCAGCGCTTGACGGCAAGCTGGCATTTGCTTTGCGCCAATATGACGTAGGTCATTTTGATCCCCACCAACCGGAGCCGCCTGGAAACATGAAGAATGAGATCACGATCCAACAAATGTACGGCGGGGCAATTCAGCAAGCCTCTCCAGGCGCAGAACAAAGTACGACTATTAACGTCAGCGTTGACGATATCAAAGTGGCACTCGCGGATTTTGAGGCCGCGCTAAAGGCCTCTGATACCTCAGGGGCCAAGTTCGCCGAGATGACGGCGGATATCGATACAATCAAGGCCCAACTGTCCAAGGAGTCGCCCTCCCCAGCAATTGTGCAAGAGGCGGGGCGATCATTGCGCAGCGTTGCCGAGGGTGTTGTTGCAGGCGGTGCAGCGTCAGTCCTCTGGAAAATTTTAGGACTGGGTTAAATAAAGTCTGCCGCAAATCAGCACGGTCTCAAGCCTCTCACACAGCATGCGGCGGGAGCGGGGGCTTCTTCTTCATCTCCCATCGCTTGAGAAGTTCCCTCGCTCGCCGTTTGTTGTAATGGTGACCAGTGCCTGTGACGATGGCGACCACTTTCTGGACCACTCCCCGAGGAACCCACCGGGGTAAATCTCAGGCATGACAGAAACCTCTCGTGAGCCGCACTTGCACCTCAGCAGTTTTGCGATATCGGGAAACCATGTGTCGTGAGGAATACGCTGCGGCATGGCACGCGCACTAATCTCAACCTCACGCCAGCAGGACCGGCATTGGAGCCAAATCAACTGGTCTTTTGCGACCACATGGCCGAATGTGAGCTTCGGATAATCTTCAGGCAAGGCTCGCCTCCTTACCCACACGCGATGTGCAATCTATATTCACTGACAACCAACGTCGAGGCCATCAGAAGGCTGTTCAGAGTGACGCGGTATCATCCCAACGCTGCTAACCTTCCGGCCCTACCCGCCATCTTTCCAGGGTTCGACGCGCCGGTGGTTCGGTCAACGAATGAAGGCCGCGAACTGCTTATGATGTCCTGGGGGTTTGTGCTGCCCGAGAAAGACAAGGTGGCAAAGCGCGTCACCAATGCACGGTCTGACAAGGTGCACGTCAGCAGCTTCTGGCGCGGCTCGTTCGAAGAGCGAAGGTGCCTCGTCCCCGTAACTTCGTTCGC